>Ga0335074_10000405_pt1 | contig 63207 bp, 55 predicted proteins | sample Lox_Sample_23_FD_206715 | JGI IMG/M metagenome (GOLD analysis project Ga0335074, IMG submission 206715) | Soil microbial communities from Loxahatchee National Wildlife Refuge, Florida, United States - Lox_Sample_2.3 | ecosystem: Environmental > Terrestrial > Soil > Wetlands | place: USA...
GCTCGCTCGTAGCGTTTTCCTCCCCGGCAACGCGGGGCGGCGGTGTCGCTTTTGCACGCGGCGGCATGGAGACGTACTTCCTCGTCACGGCCGGGCGTTCGTCCCGGCCATCCATGAACACCGGCGCCGTTCGTGTTCATGGGTCGCCGTGACAAGCCCGGCGATGACGATGCTTTATTTGTTCTCCGCGATTCCGCGTCTGCACATGCAAGAGCGACAGCCCTGGCTCGCGGGAGAGGAGAGATGGCGCGCAGCCGTCTCATGAAACAAAGCCCGCGATGCGCTTCACGTCATTCATGATCGGCGCAGCAATCGCGCGGGCTTTTTCCGCGCCCAGCCGCAGAAGGCGATCAATTTCCGCGGGATCGGCGAGAAGGCGACGCATTTCGGCCGCGATCGGCACGAGTTTCGCCACGGAAATCTCCGCCAACTCGTTCTTGAACGCAGAGAATTGCCGGCCCGCGAAGCGCGCAATCACATTTTCGCGGGAATCGTCCGTCAGCGCCGCAAAAATGTTGACCAGATTTTCTGCTTCCGGCCGGCTCTCCAGCCCCTTGACGGAGTCGGGCAGCGGCTCAGGGTCGGTCCGCGCCTTGCGAATTTTCTGCGCGATCGTGTCTGCATCGTCGGTCAGATTGATGCGCGAATAATCCGACTCGTCGGATTTCGACATCTTCTTTGTGCCGTCGCGCAACGACATGACGCGCGTCGCAGTCCCGGTAATCACCGGCTCAGGCTGCGGAAAGAAATCCGGCACGCCGAAATCATTATTGAATTTCTGCGCGATGTCGCGTGTCAGCTCCAGATGCTGCTTCTGGTCTTCGCCGACGGGCACATGCGTCGCCTTGTAGGCGAGGATGTCCGCGGCCATCAGCACGGGATAGGTGTAAAGTCCAACGGAGGCCCGCTCCTTGTGTTTGCCCGACTTCTCCTTGAACTGCGTCATGCGATCGAGCCAGCCCAGCCGCGCGACACAGTTGAATATCCATGTCAGTTCCGCGTGCTCAGGCACCTGGCTTTGGTTGAAAAGCACGGCGCGCGCGGGATCGACGCCGGAGGCAATATAAGCCGCCGCCACTTCACGCGTGGCCTGGGCAATTTCCGCGGGCTTTGCATAGCCCGAATCCTGCGTGATCGCGTGCATGTCGACGACGCAGTAAAGACACGGCATCTGATGCTGGATTTTGACCCAGTTCTTGAGCGCGCCCAGATAATTCCCGAGATGCAGCGTGTTGGTCGGCTGCATGCCGGAAAGGACGAGCGGTCTGTGCGCGGTTTCGGTCATGGTGAAATCCGGTCGGGCAGGGGGTTATGGCCGTACGCCGGAACGGCTTCAAGAGGCGGCCGACAGCACCTGCATCAGCCGGGTTTCGATGTCGTTCCGGTGTTCGCCGGGCACGATCCTGCCGCCAAACCGGTCCCGGACATAGAATACGTCGACGGCCCTTTCTCCATAGGTCGCTACGATGGCGGTCGAAATGGATAGTCCAAGCTCGAAAAGCGCCCGCGCAATCTCGAACAGCAGGCCGGGCCGGTCCTTTCCCTCCAGCTCAAGCACGGTCGCGGTGGCGGAGGCATCGTTGTCGAAATTTACCCGCGGCCGCACCTGGAAGGCCGAAGCGCGGGACGTGCCGGGTCGCCTGATGATGGCCGCGCGTCCGGGCATTTCTCCTGCCAGCGTCCGCGCGACCGCCCGGCGAAGGCGCGTGAGCTGGGCGGCGCTCCCGAAAGGCGCGCCTTCCGCATCCTGGACGGAGAAAACATCGAGCGCCAACCCGTCATCGCCCGTGAAGGCTTTTGCTTCGACAATGGATCCGCCCGAGGCAGCGATCGCGCCGGCCAATTCGAAGAACAGCCCCGGTTTGTCACGTGTACTTATGGCGATTTCGCAAACCGATCGAACGTCGCTGACTTCACCCCGAAGTGCGAAGCCTTCTTCAGCGTGTGCAAGCTGAGCCCGTAGGCGGGCGTTACGTTCGAGGTCGTTGCTATCAAAGGCGAGCCAATAATTCTCGCCGAAATGTGCAGTCGCATCATCCCGCAAAGACGCGTTCCAATCCGCCAGGCGCTCGAGAAGGCTTTGTTTTGCTTCGGCAATGCGCTCGGCCCGCGCGGGCGCACCCGACATCAGTGCGTCCGCTTCATGATAGAGTTCGCGCAGCAACCGGCCCTTCCAGCCATTCCATGCGCCCGGACCGACGGCACGAATATCGGCAGCCGTCAGCACCAGCAGCATACGCAACAATTCGGGCGATTGTACTTCGCCGACAAATTTGCGCACCGTCGTGGGGTCCGATATATCGCGCCGCTGCGCGGTATCGCTCATCAGCAGATGATGGCGCACGAGCCAGGTTACCAAAGCGGCGTCGGAATCGGACAATCCCCAGCGGCGGGACAGCGATTGCGCGATTTCGGCTCCGATCTCCGAATGGTTGCCCGGCAGACCTTTGCCGATGTCATGCAGGAAGACCGCGCAATAAAGCGCTTCGCGCGATTTTATGCGGCGGATCAGTTCCGTGGCGAGCGGATGATCGCGCGAAAGTTCGCCGCGTTCGATGGCCGCGAGATTGCCGACGGCGCGAATCAAATGTTCGTCCACCGTGTAGTGATGATACATGTTGAACTGCATTCGTGCGACGGCATGCGCGAAGGGCGGCACGAATCTGGCAAGCACGCCGGCCTCGTTCATCCGCCGCAGCGACCGCTCGGGATCGTGACGGGAACTCAGGAGTTCGAGAAGCATCCGGTTCGCGGAAATATCGTTGCGCAGGGAGTCGTCAATTAGATCGAGCGAGCGTGTAATTGCGCGCAAGGCGTTCGGGTGAATGTCAGCCCATTGCGCGTCTGCGGTGTGGAATATCCGGATCAGGTTTGCGGGATCGCGCCGGAACGCATCGTCGCGTGCGTTCAGCCGGCCGTTCTCAAGATAGATTTCGTCCCGCTCCGCATACGGTTCAGGGGCGGCGGGCAATTGTGCCGCCGTGTCGGGCTTCGGTTTCCTGTTCTGCTCTTCCAAAGCTGCACAGACGATGCGGGTGAGATCGCCGACGTCCTTGGCGACGAGGAAGTAATCTTTCATGAACCGCTCGACGGATCGGCGCAGTGTTTCGTCCTCATAACCCAGACGATTTGCGATCTCCGGCTGCACATCGAATGAAAGGCGTTCTTCTGCGCGTCCCGCCAGACAATGCAACTGACAGCGCACGTCCCAGAGAAATGCTTCCGCAGCGTGAAACGTCGCGTATTCTTCGCCGGTAAACACGCCGTGCCCAACGAGTTCGGCGGCATTCTCTGCGCGGTATAGATATTTTCCGATCCAGTAGAGAGTCTGAAGGTCGCGCAGGCCGCCCTTGCCGTCTTTGACATTGGGTTCGACCAGATAGCGGCTCTCGCCTTGTTTGTGGTGGCGTGCATCCCTCTCGGCCAACTTGGCTTCGATGAAATCCTGGCCGGACCCAAGCGCCGATTCCAGACGAAATCGCTCCCCCAGCTGCGCGGCCAGCGTCGCATCGCCACAGATGAACCGCGCTTCGAGCAGGGCTGTGCGGACCGTCATGTCCTGCCGCGCGAGCCGCATGCACTCGTCCGGCGAGCGCGCGGCATGACCGATCCTGAGACCGAGATCCCAGAGCATGAGAAGGACGAATTCGATGACGCTTTCGCCCCACGCGGTTTTCTTGAAGGGCCGCAGGAAAAGCAGATCGAGGTCGGAAAATGGCGCGAGCAACCCGCGTCCGTAACCGCCGGTCGCGACAATGGCCAGATGTTCCGAATCTGTTGGATTTTGGGCTTCGCAGAGGTGCTGAACCGTGAATTCGTAAAGAACCCGGATCAGCAGATCGTGCAGACTGCAAAGCGCCCGGGCGGCGTCGAGGCCCGATAGAGTCCGGTCTGCGATGCGCGCGAATATTCGTCCACGCGCCTCTCCAATCGCGGGTTTGAGATTATCGAGAGCCTGTCTTCGGCTGCGGTCAACATTCCTCCGCCCGACGGCAATGGCCGCGAGCTGATTCCGAAGAACGTCACCGTCCAGAAACTCGATACGAGTCTCGTATCCCAACGCTGCGTCCTTGCGCGATCTTGCGCGATAAAAAACCGCGCCGGCCGCGAAGGCAAGCCGCTACATTTCAGGAACGATCGTCGGCGGGTCGTCGGGCGCGATCCAGCGATGCACGAAACCGGCGAGCGCAGCACCGACGAACGGCGCAACCCAGAATGCCCATAGCTGTCCCAAGGCCCAGCTGCCCTGGAAAATGGCGACGGCGGTGGACCGGGCAGGATTGACCGAGGTGTTTGTAACCGGGATCGAAATGAGATGGATGAGCGTCAGCGCAAGCCCTATGGCCAGGGGCGCAAAGCCGAGGGGAGCTTTGGGCGACGTCGAGCCGAGAATGACGATCACAAACATGAATGTCATCACGACTTCGCAGACAAGACAGGCTAGGAGCGAGTAGCCTTGGGGCGAGTGCTCGCCATAGCCGTTGCTGGCAAAGCCGTTCGAGGCATCGAAATTCGCGGCGCCGCTGGCGATCACATAGAGCACTGCAGCTGCGGCAATGCCGCCGGCAACCTGCGCAATCCAGTAGGGCAGCACATTGCGGCCGGGGAAACGCCGCGCCGTGTACAGGCCAAGCGTCACCGCCGGATTGAAATGGGCTCCCGATATGTGCCCGAACGCATAGGCGCCGGTGAGCACGGTCAACCCGAAAGCGAGTGCCACACCGGCATAGGCAATGCCGAGATTGGGAACCCCGGCGGCAAGAACCGCGCTGCCGCAGCCTCCCAGAACGAGCCAACCCGTGCCAAGAAATTCAGCGGCCAACTCGCTTGCAATAGCCATCGCGGCTCCTTGCGGCTAACCTAAGTTAAGACGAGCATAGCGGCGGAAAGTGTGGGCTTCAAGCTAACCCGTCGTCTGCAGGCGCATCCAATCGAGAAACGTCACATTGCCGCCATCGACCGGCAAAATCAGGAAACATGGAACGGTGTAAGGATGAAGCGGACGCGCCGTTTCGATGAGTTTTTCGGCGAGCGAGCGGCGCGTCTTGATAGTCGCGGCGGTCTCCCGGCTCGTTTGGAGCTTGCCCTCCCATTCATAGAGGGAGGTCATGGGAGGAAGAATGTTTACGCATGCCGCGAGTTTCGCATCGAGAAGCACGCGGGCAATTTTCTCCGCCACGGCGCGATTGGGAAAAACGGCGTAGACCAGAACGAATTCGGTTGTTTCGGCGCTTGGCATTATGTGCTCGCGGTTGGTGTGAATAAGGGATGATGAAGGAGAGAATGGCACGAACCGCAGGGACTGAAAACGAAACGGCGCGGAACCTGCGTTCCACGCCGCTTGCGTCAATCGGTCAGTCAGGTCTCAGACGATCTTCAGATTGACCGCCTTGGGACCCTTCTTGTCGGGCTCGACGTCGAAGCTGACACGCTGGCCTTCGTTAAGCCCGCGAAGTCCCGCGGCCTGAACGGCAGTGACGTGAACGAACACGTCCTTTCCGCCGCCTTCCGGCGCGATGAAGCCGAAGCCCTTCGTGGTATTAAAGAATTTGACCTGTCCGGTCGTCATTACGGCTTTCTCCTGAACACAGGTTTCTACGCGGCGGACACCATGTCCGCCACGTCGTCAAAGTCGCGTCTCATTGTCAGGGAAAGCGTCGTCGTCACTCCAGGCCGTCTGCATAATTGGGGCAGATTTCAACCAACCCGCTGATGCACCGTCCGGCGCGCATGGAACTCTTCTCTGTCTCTCGCGGCCTTAACCGGCGCCCGATATAGGGTTTCGGGCGACTTTTGGCAAGCAAGGGTCACCAACTGACCGAAAGGGCGATATGACCGGGTTGCTCGCGCAACCGGCCCATCCATCTCAGAAGGGCCGGAAAAGCGGAAAGGTCGAAGCCGCCTTCGTCCGCGCAATGGGTATATCCATAGAGCGCGATGTCGGCGATCGAGTACCTTTTGCCCGCGAACCAGTCGCGCCGCGCGAGGTGATTATTCATGACTGACAATGCGTGATTGCCTTTGGCATGCCATTCGGCGACGAGATGTTGTTTTGTTTCAAGCTGATCTTTCGGCGCATAGGCAAGCCAGTACCTGGCGACCGCAATGTAGGGTTCGTGACTGTATTGTTCGAAGAACATCCATGACAGCGCCTCCGCGCGCGACCACGCATCCTCGGGCGCAAGCCGCGACCCCTCTGCAAGATGCCAGATGATGGCATTCGACTCCGGCAGCGTGCGGCCGTCGTCCAGTTCGAGCAACGGCACGCGGCCGTTCGCATTTTTTGCAAGAAATTCCGGTGTCCGCGTTTTGCCGCCAAGGAGTGGATAGTCGCGCAACACCAGTTCATAGCCGGTCTGTCTGGCTGCCAGGCGGACCTTGTAACAATTGCCGGACACCTGCATCTGATGAAGCACGGGCATCGTTCGTTTCCCCGAAGGTAGCCCACAAAGCATGCCCGATTCGGGCATGCGAGTGTCGCATGGCAGGCAGGCCCCGAATTCGGTGCCAATTAGGGGAAACAAACCAGCGGCCGCTCGCGTTGTCAGGTACTGGGTGCTTAAGGGAGGCGGTATGCGATTCGCCTACGCTGCGATTGCGGCTTTTATTGCAGGCGGCGTCGCTGGCTGGTTGTGGCCGGCCAAGGCCCAACCGATGCTGGATGTCCACGGCCAGCACATGCCGATGGATACGCCCGTTCCAGTCGGCGGTGTGCAGGCCGTGTGCACCGGCGTGGGCCAGGGCGCGGAGAACGATCCGCGCTGGCAATCCTTCCCGATCCGCCTCGTCTTCTCGAACAAGGGCGGGCAATTCCTGTCCGGGGTCCATGTGGAGCTGGCGGCCGAGGGTGGTAAGTCCTTGGGAAGCCTCGATTGTGATGGCCCCTGGGTGCTGTTGGGCGTCTCGTCGGGGACTTATAGGGTTTCGGCTACTTTGCTGTCCCAGCCCGGCGGGGGCACCGCCAGCGCGACATTCACCGCGCCCTCGTCCGGCCAGAAACGAGTCGAGCTGCAATTTCCACTGGCCCAGAACCAATAGCCAAACAGACGTGATTGCTGCGGCATCCGCGGTGTAAGATCGCGCGATGTTCGTTGCATTGCATGGAAGGCTGTTCGCCGGGCTCGGTCGTGGGGGACTGCGGCATGGCGGCACGTTCGGGTTACATCTTCTTGGCGTGCTGCTGATGATTGTGGCCACCGTCGTTCTGGCCGCAGCGGCGACTGCGGGCGTGAGCGAGTGGGTCGGGCGCCGGTTTCAAAGCGAGGATTCCACGAAGCTGGCCGGATGGGCTACGTTTGCGGTGGTCTTTGTACTTCTGGGCTGGTTGACGCTGCGTGTCCTGTGATTCTCCCCTCGCCTGTGGCCGGGAAAATAACAATGGAACGGCCAAGCCTGCGACCCAGGCGCCTCGGGTGCTTCAGCGCAGCATGCGCGTGACCGGAACGCTGCTGCTCACCCTCTCTTCCGTGACGCCTGCTTCCTCGGTCTTCGTTTTCGTGCCGACCGTCATCCAGGAGGCCGGAAGCGGCGCCTTTTTGAGCATGATCGCGGCGGCGCTCCTCTCTTTTCCGATTGCCTTTGTCTATGCCGAGCTCGCATCCGCCTTTCCGATCGCCGGCGGCGAGTATTCAATGTTGGGCCGCACCATGGGACCGGGGTGGGGCTTCGCGATGCTGGGGCTGATTCTGTTCGGCAACATGCTGACGGTCACGGCCCTCGCGCTCGGTGCCGCGCCCTATCTCGGCGTGGTCTGGCCCGGGCTCAATCCGACGGCGGTTGCCATCGCAATCATTGTTTCGACGACGCTGCTTGCTATCCTTCACGTGCGCACCAATGCGTGGGTCACCGGTATTTTCCTGTTACTTGAGATTTTGGCACTTGCCGTGCTTGCAGCATTGGGCCTGTTCCATCCCGTGCGGCCGGTTAGCGACCTGGTATTGCACCCGGTGACGCTTATGGGCGGAAACCTCGCGCAAACACCGCTCGCATTGATCGGCCTTGCCACGACGGTATCGGTGTCCGCCTATTATGGATTCAGCTCCGCCGTCTATTTCACCGAGGAAATGCATGAAGCGCCGCGGCTCATCGGCCGCACGATCTTCTGGGCGGTGATAATCACTGTGCTCACCGAGCTTTTTCCTGTTGCGGCGGTACTTGTTGGCGCGCCGGATCTCAAGTCTCTTATCGCTTCCGACAATCCCTTCGGCGATTTCGTGCGCGTGCGCGGCGGGCAGTTGCTCTACGACGCGATCAGCCTGGCAGTCGCCTTAGCCATCATCAATGCCGTGCTGGCGACCCTTCTGCAGAACGCCCGGTTCCTGTTTTCGACCGGCCGCGATCTCGCCTGGCATCCACATATCAATGACGGGTTTACCCGCACGCATGCCCGCTTCCGTTCGCCATGGATTGCCACGCTGGCGGCGGGCGGGTCGTCGCTGCTTACCTGCTTTCTCGGCCTGAAGCTGGTTCTCGTGCTTACCGGCACCAGCATCGTTTTGACCTATGCTGGCGTGTGCGCGTCCGCGCTCGCGGGTCGACGCAACAGCTCGACTGCGCATGCAAAATTCCGCATGTGGTTTTTTCCCTGGATGCCCATCCTGGGTCTTGCGATGTGCATCGGCGTCGTCGTTGCGAGCTGGTTCGACCGCGATACGGGACGCCCGAGTCTCATCGCCAACATGGCGGCCATTGCAGCGGCGCTTGTTTATTACTTCTTCTTTCTGCGTGCCCGCGGCGGGTGGGTGCTGCGGGACCCGGAAGCGGATATCCCGGAATGAGTTTGCCCGCCGGCAGCACGACTGAGAGACGTGGCGAACTGCTGCAGGTCCTTGGTGTGACGTTTGGCATTGCCGTCGCGATCGGGGCAATGATCGGTGTCGGCATCCTCCGCGCGCCCTCGCAGATCGCCCGCGACGTACCGCAGCCGGCACTCATCCTTGCGCTATGGGCAATTGCGCTCGTGCATGCGGCGCTCGAAGCCAATGTGATTCTCGAACTCGCCACGGCCATGCCGCGCGCGGGCGGACCGTATGTTTATGTCCACCGTGCCTTCGGCGACATTGGCGGCCTCGCGGTGGGCTGGACGTTATGGGCGCAGCGCGTGTCGTCCACCGCCGCGCTTTCCATCGCTTTCGCGGAATTTGCCGCCCAGCTCTGGCCCGTGCTCGCCGCGGCGACTCCTGCCATTGCAGTCGGTCTGCAGCTTGCGATGTTCGGCCTCAACATTGCAGGCGTACGCGAAGGACGCGCCATCCAGGAAGTTACAAGCTCCGTGAAGGCGCTTGCGCTGCTGGGATTTTGCGCAGCCGCGTATCTGGTTGCGTCGCCGCATGGCGCCGCCCCACCCCGCATCGGGGCGATTGTCGGCTGGAGCGCGATTATTGTCGCTTATCAGGCGATCGTCGGCGCCTATTCAGGATGGTACGAGCCGGCCTTCTTCTCGGAAGAAACACCAAATCCCGCGAGAAATCTTCCGCGCGTGATTGCGATTGGTCTGCTGCTCACGGCGGTTCTCTACATTGGAATCAATGCAGCACTCCTTCACGCACTGAGCCCGGCGGAGATCGCGCGCTACCCGCTTCCTTTCGCGGCCGCGCTTGGATCCAGCGGAAAATTTGCTGTGGGCGCCGTCGCCATTTTCGCGATGGTGAGTGCCGCAAGCTGCGCCAATGCCGGCATCATGAGCGCGCCGCGCGTGCTCCTTGCGCTGTCGCGAGACGGGTTGCTTCCCGCCTTCTTTCGCAATGTGAACGACGGCGGAAGCCCCGCCATGGCAACCGTCTTCACAGCCGCAGCGGCCATCATTGTGGCGCTCACGGGCTCGTTCGCGCTCGCCTTCGGTTTGATTGCTACCCTGCAGTCCGCTTCCTTTGTGCTTGTCATTTCCTCATTATTCGTGCTTCGGCGGCGCGAACCGGAGCTTTCGAGGCCGTTTCGCGCAATGGCCTATCCCTGGGCGCCGCTTTTTGTGCTCGCGATCGATCTCGTGCTGCTCGGCCTGTTCCTGAATGCGAACCGACTGGGTGGTTTTTACGCCGTTCTATTCTGGCTGCTTGCCGTGCCCTTCGCGATCCTTGCACGCCGTGCCCGGAGGGCGGGTGCCTCCGGCGCATGACGACATGTGACTAATAATCAGTCCCTGAGGAATAAACTCCGCCGGGATTTCGTCCTCCATTTGCCGGGTGCGCGGTTCTTTTCAGTGCCCCCCTCGCCGCGTCTCCCGGCGCGCAGCTGGAAGCTGCCGGCAGTCGACCGCATCAATACACAGCGCGGCCATGCACGGCCGCAGCCTGCAGACCCCCCCGCAAAGGGATCGAACACGGTCTCGACCGCCGTCGATTTGTAGGGCATTGCCTGATATTACTTTCGCGCCGGAATGCGCAAATTTGTGCCGTATTTGGTGGCGGTTACGGAATCGGGGTTCTCATGAACAGAAAGATTGCAGCTCTTGCCGGGACGATAGTGCTCGGAGCAACCGCGCCGGCCCTGGCCGGAGACGGATTTTACGTAGGTCTCGGTGCGGGCTGGGACGGGCAGAACGACATATCGCTGGACGAACTGCGCGCGCCGTTCTCGGGCGGGCAGATTTCGACCAATGATGGAGCAATCGTTGCGGGAACGCTGGGGTTCAAATTTCCGATGTTCCCGATCCGGCTGGAGTTCGAAAGCGGCTATGACTGGCACAGCGTAAGCACGTTCACCGGTTTCGGCGGCGCTGCCGGTACCGTGTCCGGTCATAACAACATTGCGTCGGAGCTGTTCAACGCCGTGTATGATTTGCCCGTGGGGCCGGGTTGGAATTTGTATGGCGGCGCCGGAATTGGCCCGGGGCATGTCTATTTCGCGCCGACCGTTACGGCAACGGGAGCACCGCTCGCCTATGTCGATCATTGGGCGCTGATGTGGCAGGTGATCGGCGGAGCATCGTTCGAAATCGCGCCCGATGCGGATTTGTTCGTCGACTATCGCTACCGCGACGCCCGTGCCCGCGATATCATCTACACTCCGGCGGTCGGTCCGGTGATATCCGGGCAGACGACTGAAAACGTTGTGATGGCCGGCGTGCGTTTTTATCTTTTCCCGCCCTTGCCCGGGCCTTGAGCTGTGGGATTCGGGGGCCCGGCGGAAACAGGCTGGTCAAACCAGCCTCAAGATTAATACGCCTCCGCGTGAAATGAATGTTTCCTCGGTCGGCTGTTAGCTGTATCCTCCGGCACATCGCCGTGGGCTGCACGGGTGGTCGTCGGGGGGCGAAAAATGACGGGGTCGAACAGCGATATTGAGTTTCGCGAGTGTCTGAAGCAAATTTTTGGTTGTCCTGAAGAGGTTGCCTTTTCCATCGCGCGCCGGGCCAGCGACCGGCGCTTTCCGGTCAGGTCGGCGATGGTCAAACAGGGTGATCGCACCGTGGCCACGTTTCTGCTCGTCACGGGCAGGGCGCAGGCGATCGCGTACGGCCACGAGGGCCAACTCGTGCTGCTGCACGAATATCAGCGCGGCGATGTTTTCGGAGTGGCCGCGGCGAATGAGCAGGCAATCGAACACGCCGATGTCATCGCGCTTGAGGAAGTCAGAGCCGCAGTATTTCTCGCGCCTGATTTCATAGCGATGCTCGAGACGCACGGTTGCATCGCCGTGCTTGTCTCGAAAGCCCTCCTGCGGCAGTTGCGCGCCGCTTCGCTCCGGGTGACGGAACGTTCGACCTTATCCGCCACCGGCCGCGTACACGCGGAATTGTTGCGCCTCGCCCATCTCTGCGATGGGCGAACCATCAGGCCCGCGCCGGTGTTGGCGACACTTGCCGTCCGCGTTCACAGCACGCGGGAAACCGTTTCGCGGGCCATAAACGCGCTGGAGCGGCGCGGGATCATCCGGCGAAACGGGGACGCACTGATTATACAGGCGCCTCATCGGCTCGAAGAACTGATTATCTAAAGCGAAATCCGGACAGATCGAATCGGCACACCCTTCGACCTGCCTGCGCGAAGCTGAAGCGTCGCTTCGGCGATGGCAGGCAGGCTCAGTGAGGTTCTTTTTGTCAAATGTTCATGCTGAGCCTGCCCGCCTACGCTAAAGCTTCAACGGGTCAGCGGCTTCTACATGTCCGCCGTAGCCTTGGCGAAGGCGGATCGAAGCATGGCAACCAGGTACTGATCGCGCATGATCGGATACTGCTCTGAGACTGTCAGCGCTTGAGCGAAAACAGACGGACGGAATTCTCCCCGGATTCGGCCGGCAGGTCGCCGATATATTCGACACGCGGGCGCCCGGCGGCCGGCCCCGCACAAAGAATGGCGGCAAAGTCCTCGCTCGCATGAATGGCGCTTGCCGGCGTCGATAGAAGGATGCGTGCCGGAATCGCGGCCGCAGCACCGGCCGCGAACCGCGTGGCACTGAATGGGTCGTCGGCCAATCGCGCGATTCCATAGTGTGCTGCGATGCGAAAGTGTTCGAAGCGCCTGAGATTGGCTGCGACGGACAATGCGATCTGCGCAGCCTCGGCAGGATTCTCGATTGCGGCCGTGACGGCCTCGCCAGTCCAGCGCGGGCAGACAAGCTGCGGGCCGGCGGAGTGGAAAATCTCGGCCACCTGCGACAATACCCCTGCCGAAAGATCATCCGTCGAAGTTCCCGGCAGCTCGATTCGTAGAAGCGCGGTCAGCCGTTCCCATTTGGCCGGCCGCTTGCGCGCGGCCGGTACGCCTTCGGTACGGGCTCTGGGTGCGATGAGGACGTATTGTCGCCGGCCGCTCTTCTTCCAGACTTTTGCGCTTGCGCCGCTCGCTGTTTCCGCGGACAGGTGGCCGGATTTTCGTTCCAGTATCAGGAGTTGGACAGCCTCGGTCATAAGAAATTCGGCCTGCATGACCGCGTTCCCCATGGCGATTTCGGCCGCGAGCGTGATTTCCAACGCGGAGAAGCTACCGGATTGCTTCCCGATTACCCGGACGCTGTGAGCCCGCTCGATGATCGCATCGAAGCGTCTCGCCCAATTGCCCCCAAGCGAGGCCACCGAAACGTTGCGGAAAGCAGCTGTCGCGGCCGGCAGGACAAGATGCAATTCGGCGCCGCCTTCAAGCAGCGCTTCCGCGATCACGATATCGGCCCCCGCCGCAAGGGCGCCATAGCCAAAGCCAATTCGCTCGGCCTCGATTATCTTTCTGATTTCACTTTCCAAAGCGCTGCGCGCCGGCGAAACGGCCATGTGCCCGGCGAAGTGCAGACTGCGCGGCGGTCGAAAGGAATCGAGCCAGGCCCGGCTGCAATCAAGCTCATCCAGTATGAGGCCGAGTTGACGGAGCGTCGATGCGTGATCCTCGAAGGCGCTCGGGGCCAGGCCGATTGCCTCCCGAAGACTTGCCTTGGCTTGTTCGATCCGGCCGAGCAACAACTGGGCTTCTGCCCGCGTTGCGGCACGCCAGTAAGGAGTCTCTGCGACCTCGCGGTCGATACGCGTGAGAATGCGACGCGCGAGCATTTGCGCCTGCCGTTGCTGGCCTGCGAGCATCGAGAGCGTGGCCGCATTGATGAGCGGATAGCTGGCGCCGCCAATTTCAGCGGCTCGCGCATAGGCCTGGGCCGCTTCTCTGTAGAGGGACTTGCGCTTCCATCCGGCAGCCGCGAGTGCATGGTCCTTGAGCAATCGCCCTTTGACGCTCAGGACGGCGGCATCGTCCGCGACCTCGTTCAAACCGGCTTCTCGAAACAGCCTGTCGGCGCGATCCAGCGCGCCGGACCGGGCATGGGCGATAATCGAAACGAGTGCGGCGCCTCGCGGAGAACTCACGAATTTTCCCGGAATTTGCTGTCAGCCCAGGCCCCGATTCCTGATGCAGGGATCGATGTCATAGGGAATGGCCGATCCGTCCGACATGTATTGAAGAAACAATGTATACGGATCATCGACTTTTTCGGATGCGGGCGCAACCACGGGAACGGCGAAATAGGCGACCGTCGGAGTTCCCTCACTATTCATACTGATTTCCGTCAGGGCATAGTACCTGGTGGAACAGTCTGTTTGCGTCGTCATTGCCGTGGACTGAAAGCAGAGAGTCGGCTGATCGGGGCTGGACAGCTCCACCACGACATAACACGGTTTCGTCACTATAATATCCGGAGGCGCTTCGCCGGATCCGAACGGGGGTAACGGTGCATTCGGGGCCGAAAGCGTTCCGGCCTCAAGAGCGCCAATGAACAAGCTGATGGAAGAGTAGCTCGTGTAGGAACCACTGCTGCTCGAATAAGTGCAAACACCGGTACTTACATTGACCTGCAGGCAGTAAAGAAGGATTTCCTGAACGGTGAAGCTTGGCGGTGTACCACCAAACGGATAACTGCCTTGTGCCATGGTTTCCTACTCCGGTTGTTAGTGCTGTAGTATGCGCAGATCCCTCGCTACCTGGTCTCGCGACTGCGCCCAAATCTCGTTTTTCGGATCGTACTGCATCATTTGCGTAGAAAGTACGAGCGCCCGTCCGAGCCTTGCGCGCGCCGAATCCAGATTTCCCTGGCGCACGTCGATTTTCGCGAGCGCCCGCTGCAGCACAATCCACTCGTCGTCGAGATCCTTGTTCTTCGGATCGGCGGCCATTTCCTTCTCGAGCTGCTCTCCTTCGGCTTCCCGTTCCGCCCGCGCAGCGCCTATATTGTTGTTCTGCCAATAGGCGTCGGCCATATTCGCATGACAGTTCTTTATGAGATCGTCGATATTTTCTCGAGTCAGGTTGTTTTTGTCATTCCTGCCGCCGGTGGCGTAGTCCTGAGAAATCTTTTTGATCAGGGTCAAAGCCGCGCCGCAGTGAGTCAGGGCATCGCCCGGACTGGATGGGGGAGTTATGGCCAGGGTGCAAAGATTGCTTTCGGCGTAGTCCAGTTCGAGTTTGTATTTGATGCTGGCGGGATCCAGCGCGATCATTCGGGCCGCGAGGTACCTGTACGCCAGCAACTGCTTTCTTGCGCCCGCCAGGTCGTTCTGCTGATAATCGACGTAGCCGAGCCAATACGCGCTTTGGGCCTGATCAAAGACCCGTTCCGGATCGTTCGGCGCATCGTTAAGGAGCGCGTCGGTCGTGCGTTCGGCTTCACGAAACTTCGACAAAGCGCGTTTGTGGTCGCCGCGACTTTCGTCGTCCTCACCCATGGCATGCAGGATGCGCGCGCGCCGTTCGAGAGAATCCACCGGAAGCGAGGCTATATCCTGATCCTGATAGTAGTGCAGCGCGCGTTCGTTGACGGCGGTCATCACATCGAGCCGCCCCACGCCTTTCAGCCGCTCACGCAGATCTGTCAGCATGTATTCCACCAGCCCCTCGGCTTCGGCGCGCTGACGCTCGGCGTCCTTGCGTGCCTGCACGGCAACTGCCGTCAATATCCCCATGATAGTCATGGCCAGCAGCGCACCCGCCGTGATGGCCGTCACGCGTTGGCGATATCTTTGCGTGTCCCGCTGTACGAGCTCGTCAAGGCCCAGGCCGGTCATGCCGGCCACGAGCTTCAGTATGCCCAGCTGCTGACCGTCGCGCCGTGTTCGGAAATCGGCCGCCAGCGGTTCGGTCGGTTGTCCGGAGGGTCCAATGCCGAGAAGCGACTGGGGAAATGACTGTGCCGGATCGCCGTCGCGAATGGCGGCAAGAATTGGCCGGTCGGGATGCAAGGCGCGAAACAGCGCCACCTCGCGCGACACCCATTGCGACGCCGGGGCGTCGGGCGAACAGACCACGACGAGGCTGCGCGATTGCGTGAGCGCCATACGCACTTCGGCGCTCAAATCGGTTGCGGCCGCAAATTCCTCGCGATCCCGGAATATGGGAACAAGCTTCCGCGGGACAGTGCCGTGAGGCGTCGTGCGCCCAACCAGCCGATGGGGAACCGAATAATTCTCGAGCCTGCGATGCAGCCAGCGCCCGAATGCGGCGTCCTTATGGCTGTAGCTGATGAATGCCCAATAACGCGGCTCTACGCCGGTGGCGTCATCCGCCATCGCTTCGTTTCCCCCGGACACGCCCCCGGAAACGGTGCCAGAAATCCTGCGTGCGAACAACTCGAAATAGCGCGGTTGAATTCCGGCGCGGTCGGCCTGCAACAGCTGCGATGGCGCGAGTCATCCGGCTCGGTCGCGTGCGACAGTCTTGCCGCGGTTTGCAGCGCCTCGCGCTCGACAGAAGGTGGACGGCGAAACTTCCCTTGGGGCGGTTGGTACGATCGCGTGGATCCCGAAATAGTTGATTATCCGCGAGGCGGGTACCAATACGGCTTTCGCATTCCCTTCATCTTTGTGTCGGCCTGAGCGCCAACAACCCGGAGACTCGTGCTCCTGTATGCAGAAGGGTGAGACAGAAAGCGTGAATGGCCGGCGTATAGCGAGGCCGTGACGGCAAATGCTTGGCTCCATAAACCTGTTGAACAAAACGCTCGATTTTGTTCAATCGCCGGAGATTTTGGTCATTTGCTCATGGGCGGAGCCTTGCGAAGGTAGGGGGAGCCGTCATTGATTGGTTGCAAGGGATGCCATCGAAAAGCCGGCGAAGTATTTGGATATGGACGGCGCTGCGGACGAAGCAACCAAAGCTCAATCGGGTCAGTTTCGTTCCTGCCCACGATGAAGCTCTTGTCCCGATTCTCGGCGAACAAAATACCACATTCTGTTTCCGGTACGCATATTGCGCCGTTGGTCAAAAGAGTTGGAATATCAGCCCCTTGAGTGACGCGAGAGCCCCCACGATCTCCACAACCGGTTTGGCCTCCTCGGCAATGGCTGCCAGGAGACTCTTGAGGGTCAGCTTGTCGGGTTCGGCCTTTTTCAGTTCCGTGTCCAGTCTATCCGTGAGCTGCGCAGCGGCTTCGCGATCAGGCAGGCGATCGCCATGCGTTTGAATCAGGGTAGCGAGTGTTTTCAGCTGCTCCTGCAATTCCTGTATTTGTGGCGATGTTGGAGTGTCGCCCGCGTTGTGGACGATCTTCCGGGCTTTGGCATTGCCGCCCACAGCGACTACGTCTGCGGACATTCTGCCCTTTCCCGAAATGACAATTTTTCCGTCACCCGACATGTCCGGCCTCTTGTTATTGCGACCGTTTGGAGACTTTGGCCTGGGCGCCCTGGCCGACGGCGAGGCCTTCGGCTTGTATCAATCCACCGGACACCATGACGCCGTTATTGAGGATGAACGACCCCCTCTCCTTGATTTCGGATACGTCAATCCCGTGATCTGCGAGAAAATCCGTAAGGACATCGAGCAGTTGCTGTTGAATAATCTTTGTGTGCATTTCCTTGTCGAGTTTCTGGAAATACACGCGCCAGGTATTTTCAGTGCCGAGTTGGCGAATGCTCGTCAACGCTCCGTAGTTATACAGGGGGTTATTTCTGATCTCTTTTCTCTTTTGGCTTCGCTCGGACAGGCGCCGTACAGGAGTCCATATCCGTCCTGCCGTTCTGAAGGGTGCCAGTACGAGAAGGAATGGCGATTGCACGAATGCGGAAAGAAACAAGCCGAGGGTCTGGCCGACAACTCTGCTGCGTGAACGGCCATCGATCGCGTAATAGCTTCCTTTCAATGGCGGCAGCAGGAAACTGCTCATCTCGGCAAATAGCTTGGATTGGGTCTTCTGGAGGCGGATAAAGGTTGAAAGTACGAGTTGTCCGCTCCAGTCCTGGATTTCGAGAGAGAGATAATGTCGAACGGTCTTACCCGGACTGCTGATAAACGGGGCCAGTATTGCGGTCGTGACCCTCGAAACCGGGCGGGCGAGTGTCGCCGGCAGGAAGCGATTGTCGTCGCGAATAGCCTTACCGTCCACATAGAGCCGGTCAGCGACCTTAAGCCCGCCGATTTCCAAACGCTCGAACCCCTTACGGAGTGCATCGTACAGCTCGGTAACTTGAAATGCGTCTGGTGCCGTTTCGCGTCCAGGCATGCGCTGTTCGAGATTTACGGCGAACGACCAACCCGCCAGGTCATACCCCGATCCGACGAAGGGCGAGAATGCGCCATAGGCAACGACGTTTGCGGTATCTAATTGGGCGTTCTGCGGAACCGGCTGCGGCTGTTCGAAATCCCTGGCGCTTAGCCTGTAAGTAAGCGTCAGGATCTCTGTAAGGAAGGATTCTCCGAACACGATTCCGCTTGCCGCGAACCAGGTCGCGACGATCGGAAGCCAGTAAGCTGCGAGTGCAACCGGAATATAGTCGGGGTTTATGGACAGCAGGGGGAGCAACGGAAACAGAGTCCAATGCATGTATGCAAGCGGGGCGCATAACAGCGCATCCCGCCATGCCTTGCGCGCCAGCGCGGTCCGGCAGTGTCGGACGACACACTCAGGATCGATTCCCGGCTCAGGTGCCCGAGCGCGGTATTCATCATCCATCAGGCTCAGAACCTGGGCGCGGAACGTTGCATCAAGATACGCGCCGGCGGCGAGATATCTTGTGGCGGCCGTTGGCGCGGAGCCGCCTTGTGCGGCAGAGCCGATACGGTCCGAAACGTTGGGAGCGGACAGACTTGCAGCCTGGCTCATCTGGAAGATACTCCTCTGGACGGATCGAAGCCGAACCACTGTCTGACAGTGCGTCGCGCCACACTTTCCGACGCGATGCGACGGTCGGGACGTTTCTTACACGTCGGAAGGGGGCCGTTTTGCATCGCACATTTTCCCCGATTGCTGGTTCGACGGATGGCAGAAGCCCTTTGCGAAGGCGCAATGAAACACGGCGCCGTCCATGAAGCCGTGACCGCCGTCACGCTGAGAAATTTATTATCGGGAGAACTTGAGCAGGCCGCGCGACAACCCCTTCGGCCCGGGGGTGTCACCCATGTCTAAGGTACAACCTGTTACGTATGTCTCCGGTCTTGACACACTATTGAAGTGGCGGAGCCCTTCGGAACGCGTTGCGCCTCTTGTGGATTTTTGAGGTTACTGGCAGCGGGCCATCCGAGCACGATTAACTTGCAAGATCGTCCCAAAGCCACCATTCGTTAATTTTGGAGTTGTCTGGGTATAACTCAATTTAGGCTATTGCACTTTAGGCCGCCTTGAGTATAATTCGCACTGCGGAATTGCCCGGGAGGCAATATGGACCCCAAGGACTTTATAGCCCCCCAAGCTGGAAAATTGGTCCCGACGATCAATGGCCAAAGGGCATTTGTGCCCGCACCATTACCTCCCAAGATCGACACCCGTAGGTTCCAACAAGTGCTGTCCGAAGCCGATCAGCGATTGGGCGAGCTGCGCGGGATTGGAGCATATCTTCAGAACCCCTATCTTCTCATTCGTCCCCTTCAAAGAAGCGAAGCTATCGCTTCTTCCAACATAGAAGGGACGTTTACATCATTGCCAGAGCTTCTTCTTCTAGAAGCCGGCGGTGAACATCAGGAAGTCCCTAGGTCTTACGAAACATTGGAGGTTTTGAACTATGTAAGGGCGTTGCAGTTCGGAATAAGACGGCTAAAGGAACTACCAATATCAAATAGATTACTTCTTGAACTTCATCAAACCCTCCTTCGACACCTGCCGCGCGCGCGACGGGGGCATTTTACACCCGGTGAGTTTCGGACGTCTCAGAATTTTATTGGCAAGCAGCGAGACATTGCGAAGGCGCGCTTTGTTCCTCCGCCCCCGCCAAATCATTTGGATTGTATGAGCGACCTCGAAAAATTCATGAATGCAGACCACTACGCCAATCTTCCTCCGTTAGTATTTATTGCCATTATTCACTATCAATTTGAGGCGATTCATCCATTTCCGGATGGCAACGGACGCGTTGGGCGCCTCTTGATTCCAATTATCCTTAGGCAGCGGGACTTGATGTGTGAACCACTACTCTACATGAGTCAGTATTTTGAGGACAATAAAGATGAGTATGTTGATTTGCTACTCGCCGTCTCTCAACGCGGCGATTGGAATAAATGGGTCGAGTTCTTTTTAAAGGCAGTAGTTGCCTCATGCACCAAGACAATTGCAACTATCGATAAGATAAAAGGTCTTCATCACCAATATATCGAAAGATGTCAGCAAGCTCGCTCATCTGCCCTTTTGATTCAGCTCGTGGATGCTCTATTTGAGAAACCCATCATATCCGTTCCGTTAGCTCGTGATTTAACCGGCACAAGTTATAGAGCTGCGCAAAACAATCTTCAAAAACTTGTGCAATATAAAATTCTGAAGCAAAATCAGCAATACAGTCGCCCAAGGTATTATTTCGCGTCAGAGCTTATTGCTATATTTGAGCAATGATGACATTGCCCCCAGTTCTTAGGCGAGACAATAGCGAGACAAGGCCCCTACGGCTTTCAAGGCAAGCAAATGGAACATACAGCTAAGTCATTGAAATTGGCGGAGCCGGAGGGATTCGAACCCTCGATACGGGTTTGAGCCCGTATAACGGTTTAGCAAACCGCCGCCTTCAGCCTCTCGGCCACAGCTCCGTCGAGGCCCTGGTCCGGGCCGGAGTAGGGATTCACCCGTTTTCCTGGCCGGTGGCAAGACCTAAATGCAGCCGCAGGCTGCCGGCCCGGCAGCCGGAATGGGCCAGTCGCCCGCTTCAACCGGCAATTCGATCTGCGAGGGCTATCTTGCGCCCTTACCCCTGAGGACGGCGGGAATCGTCAGAAGGATGATCTGGACGTCCCGCGCCACGGACCATGTCTTCGCATATTCCATGTCGAGCTGCACGCGTTCGGCGAATGTGCAATTGTTGCGGCCGCCGATCTGCCAGAGACCCGTGATGCCCGGCCGCATCGCGCAGTAATCGGCGAAATGCTCGCCATAAAGCGCGACCTGGTCCGTCATGATCGGCCGCGGTCCCACGACGCTCATCTCGCCGCGACAGACATTGATCAGCTGCGGCAGTTCGTCGAGACTCGTGGCGCGGATGAACTTTCCGATGGGCGTAATCCGCGGGTCGCGGGCCAATTTCTGGTAGTTGTCCCACTCCGCGCGCGCCGACGGATCGAGCGCGAGGATTTCCTGCAGACGCTTTTCGGCGCCGGGAGTCATCGAACGAAACTTAAGGCAGTTGAACGAGCGGCCGCCCAGGCCGACGCGCTGCTGCGAATAGAAGACTGGCCCCCCGTCGAGTTTAATGAAAAACGCGATGACCAGTCCTACCGCAACGGTAAACGGAGCGGCGAGCAGAACGATCAGGCAATCCATGACCCGCTGCGCTCCAAGCGAGACATATTGCCGATGCAATGCCGAGCGCGATCGGAGATAGCCCATGCGGGCTTCGCCGATATGCATGTTCATGGAAAAAGTGCCCCATAAAATGCGATCGCACATTGACCAACAAGCTTTAACGAGGCGTTACGCTCGCTGTTCCTTGACTTAAGAAACAAGACTTGTAAGCGCCGGTCTCGACTCATCCGCCCCCGCCCTTCGTCCCCGCCGTGCGAATCAACTGCAAAATCGTTTACCGCCACCGTTCCCGCGGTCAACAGAAAGCGTCCGGCTTTAGTGACTTCCGGAGAATATTCCGGAAAGTGTGACGATCATTCTATCGAGGCTGAAGGCACTGCGCACAAAATTCGCGCCCGCCACGGCCGCGTGCCCGCGCCATTCCGGATCGGCGAGAGCAGCCAGAACCGCGCCGGCGAGCCCGCCGGGCGTGTGCTCGTTCACAAGCAGACCTGTTTCACCGGGGATCATCGTCTCCGCCACACCCCCAACGTCAAACGCGACCACGGGGACTCCGGCGGCCTGCGCTTCGATTAGCGAGTTGGGAAGTCCCTCTGTCCGTGAGGACAGCACGAACAGGTCGAGAAGCGGCAGACGCTCATAGAGATTTGTGACGCGGCCGGGCAGAGTGAAATGCGTTGCGAGCCCTTTTTCGCGGATGCGCTGTTCGACGCGCACCCGCATGTCGCCGTCTCCGAACATGATGAAGCGGCAGTCCGGACGTTGTTCGACAATCCCGGCGGCGGCATCCACCCACAAAAGCGGCTGTTTCGTATCGGTCAAACGAATTGCCGTGCCGATGACGAAAGTTCCGGGCGCGATTCCGTACTCCGCCCGCAGCGCCGTACGTCTTTCCGTGTCGGCCGGGGCGATTTTGTCGAACTCATACCCATTGTGGACGACGAATGTTTTCGAAGAGTCCTTCAGTTCCAGCCAGTCGATGTAATCGTCGATGCAGGCCCGGGCGCAGCCGGCCAGGAAGACCTCCGGCCGGGTCAGCAGGGCCTGGTAGCATCCCTTGAAGCGCGCTGCGCCGCGTATGTGAAGGTCCGTCGGACGCATATTATGCGTATGAAGAATGATCCGCGGAACGCCGGCGGCGACGGCAGCGAGTCCTGCGAAGACATTCAAAGGTTCTAGCGAGGCGTGTACCACGGCAGGGCGGTCGCGCTTCAGTTGTTCGAAAATGCGGGCCGCGGGGACGGCCTGATTTCCCCATAGCCACGCAAACGGCGCGCCGATCCTGCCCGGCCCGTCCAGCAGGACCACGTCCGAGCCCGGTATGTCCTTCAACGGGAGGTAGAAGTCCTTCGATGTTTGTTTACCGAAATCCGAAATATAGAATTTGATCCGGTCGAAGCGGCGTTCGGTCGCGAGCAGGCGAAATGTATTTGCGAGTATGCGCTCTGCGCCATATCCGCCGAGCGAGCCCGCCACCATCGCGACGCCGGACCGCGCCCCCGAATCGTCGGGCGGCGGACATTCTCTCACGACCCGCTCGAAGACCGATTCGGGAGATTTGATGTCGGCAAACTTTCCGGGTTCGCGCGCGGCGTCATCCAGCGAACCGCCAAATGACCTGAGCAGGGAATCTGCATTGGCGATCCCTTCCGCAAGTTGCGAGAAGAGCGGCGCCGCCGATCGCGCACGCTTCAGCTTTTCCGCATCGCGGCCCCAGTAACCGCGCTCGAGCACGATTTCGGCGCTCCGCTTCAGCAGCGCGGTGTCGTCGGGCGCCGTTGCCAGCGCTGACTCGATTTCGGCGTCGGCGCCATCGAGATCGCCGTCGCGCTCGAGCAGTTGGGCACGCCAGAGATGGGCGGCGCCCTGTTCGCCCGCGCGTGACAGCAGCCGGTCGCGTACCGCGTTTATTTCGACAGCGTCCGCGCCGATTTTTTGGAGCGCCCGGCAACAGGCATAGATGAGAGGCAATTCTCCGGTGTCGGATGCCAGCACTTCACGCGCCCTGGAGAGCGCCTCTTCCTGTCTGTCGGCAGCGGCCAGCGTGTTGATGAGCACGCCCTCATTCTCGGACGATTGATCCACCAGATCCCGCGCGAGAGTGATGGCCGCATCGAACTGGCCCAGCTTCAGATGGAGCCTGATCGCCTTCTTGGCGCATCTTGTGTGCGGCGGCTGTTGCATGATGGCCGGCGAAAGTGCGCGCAGCGCGCCCGGAAAATCGTTTTCCAGGGTGATCGCGTCGGAATACAACAGCGCGACTTGAACGTCGCCAGGTGCTGCATCCGTTCCGGCCCTGAGAAGTTCGACTGCCGCGGGCACATCGCCGATTTCGGTCAGGAGTGCGGCGAGCCGGCGCAAATGCTTGGTTTGTCTCGCGATGCCTGCCCAGTAGATCGTGTCGGCCGACAGTTCTGCCAGGCGCTCTTCGCTCACTGCGGCGCCGGCGCTCAAATCCTGCTCCAGCTTTTCGAGCGCGGTGCGCAATCCGCGGTGGGAAACAACAGCCATTCATCGATTCCGTAGGACGTTTTTTCGGGGACTGCCGCCCCCACGACACGGATTGCCTATTTTTGTTCCGGCTGCAATCCGCGGCCTGCGATATAGGCATCGAGGCCGGCCGCGATCTCCTCCGGCGAGCGCTTGGACGTTTCGCGGTCCGCCATCAGATTGGCCCGCTGCATGCGGGCAAGATCGATGGCGCGCACCAGCGGCTTCAGCGCCGCGATGAAATTTGCGTCTCTGGCGCGCGCGGGCGAGACGAGAAGGACGGCGTCATAAGGCGGGAGGGCGCCCCGCGGATCGGCGAGCACTTTCAGCCCGTATTGCGCGATGCGGCCATCGCTGGAGTATGCCGATATCACGTCGACATCGCCCGAAGCGACCGCGCGATAGAGAAAATTCGACTGGTACTGCCGCTCCGTTTCGAACCTGACACCGTACGCGCGTTCGACCGCGCGCCATTCGGGCCGCGTGAAAATTTCATAGTCCCCGCCGATGCGAAGGCGCGGCGCCTGCGCGGCAAGATCGGCGAGCGAATGAATGTGGAGCGCCGCCGCCCGGTCGGACCGCATCGCGAAGGCATAGGCGTTCTCGAACCCGAGCGGGCCGATGCAGCGAATTCCGTGCGTACGGCGCAGCCACTCCGTCATCTGTGCCAGCACGGTCTCGCGTCCCGGCCGGTCGCGGCGTTTCATGTCGTCGGCCCACACCGTGCCGGAATAATCGACATAGACATCGATCTCGCCCGCGGCGAGCGCATCGAAAATCACCGTGGAGCCCAGACCGTCGCGGCGAACGGCGGAATATCCCGCCGCGCGGAGCCGGTCCTCGATGAGGGCGCCGAGAATATATTGTTCTTCGAAATTCTTTGTTCCGATAACGACCGGGCGCCTTTCGACTCCCGCTGCCAGCGGAAGCAGCCCGGCGGCGAAAACGACGGCGAGGCCCAGCGCTGCGACTGCAATGCGCGGTCTCGACCGTCTCACCAGGCCCGCTTCCGCAAGCGCAAGAAAGCGATCGACGACGAGCGCGAGGATCGCGGCTGCGACGCAGCCGAACAGCACGAAGACCCAGTTTTCGGTCTGCAACCCGGCGAAGATATAATTACCAAGACTCGTCTGTCCGACGGGCGTGGACAGGGTTGCCGTGCCGATCACCCACACCGCGGCGATGCGAATGCCCGCGAGTATGACCGGCGCGGCAAGCGGCAACTCGACGAGCAACAGCATCTGCCGGCGCGTCATGCCGACGCCCTGGGCCGCGCGCTTCGCGGCCGGATCGACGCCTTCCAGTCCCGCGATGGTGTTCCGCAAGACAGGCAGCATCGAATAAAGCGCGAGCGCGGCGAGCGCCGGCAGAAATCCCAGCGCGCGGAATCCGATGCCGAAGGTCGCGCGCGTGAAGGCGGAGAGGCCGAGCAGCAGCGGATAAAACAGCGCGAGAAGCGCGAGGCTCGGGATCGTCTGGATGATTCCGGCAAAACCCAGCGCCGCGCCCCGCAGCAAACGCGAACCTGTACAAATAACAGCGAGCGGAAGGCTGACCGTCACCCCGATCAGCATCGCCGAGAGGCTGAGCAGGACGTGCCAGCCGAGATAGTCGCCGAGATGGGAAAACGCGGCCGATACCGCGCCCGCATCCGCGCTCATGCGGGGCCCGCCTGAAGTTCGGCGAGCGCACGGGCGCGCCGTTTCGGACTTTCCATCATCGCGCGCACGAAATCGTCAGCCGGCGATGTAATCAGTTCGCGGGGGCTGCCCACCTGGACAAGCCGGCCCTCGCGCATCAGCGCGATACGGTCGCCCAGCAGCATCGCTTCGGTCATGTCATGGGTGACGAGCACGGTTGTCAGTCCGAGACGCTCGTGAATGCGGCGGTAGTCGGCCGCAAGTTCGTCGCGTGTCGGCGGGTCGAGCGCGCCGAACGGTTCGTCCATCAGCATGACGCGCGGGCTGGCCGCAAGCGCGCGTGCGACGCCGACGCGCTGGCGCTGACCGCCCGAAAGCGCGGCCGGAAATACATCGCGATATCGTTCCGGCGCGAGCCGTACGAGCGTGAGCATTTCCTCGACGCGAACGGCGATACCGGCCCGTGTCCTTCCGGCGAGCTTCAAGGTAATGCCGACATTTTCCGCGACGGTCATATGCGGAAAGAGACCGATGTCCTGAAAGACAAAGCCGATCTGCCGCCGGAGCACGACGGCATCGGTTTCCCGCGTATCGACACCGTCGATCAGCACCGCGCCGCGCGACGGTTCGACAAGCCGGTTGATCAGCGAAAGCGTCGTCGTCTTGCCCGAGCCCGATTGTCCGGCAAGAACCAGAAATTCGCCCGTCCCGATTTGCAGATTGATGCCGTCCACCGCGGCGACCGGGCCGTATGTCTTCGCCAGATCGCAGAGCTCGATCATGAGCAACGTGGCGAATGGCGAAAATTCGCGCCCGGCATGTCAGGCTTTCGGCGGGCGAAGGAGTTCGATCTCGACCGGATCGAAATCCGGATGGATGGACTGCAGCGAGCGCCACACCACGCCGTTATGCGCGCTCGCCCAGTATTCGTTGGTGAAATTCCAGTTCAGCGCCGGACAGGTGCAATGCTCGACCGCATGAACGCAGGCGATGGGCGTGCCCAATATGTCCACGGCCGCCGCTCCCGCAGGCTCGATGGTGGAATTGACGGCGATCCCGTAGGCGTTGAGATCGGTGAAGTCGAGCGACCGCTTGACATCCGCGGGGGCGCGCAGGTTCTGGACGCCCGCATCGAGCGGATCGCCGCCGGAGAAAGTCGTCCCCGAGAGATTTTGTATCAATCCCGCGGTGCGGATGATGCGCCCCGATTGTATTTCGAGAGCCATGTGCAGCGCCGAGGTCCAGACGGTCGATCGCCCGGTCTCGGTCGCAAGCAGCAGCATGGTCTGCGCGCCAGAGCCCACGCGCACGCCGATCGAGGCGAACGGCGTGCTCCTGACTTCCTTGAGCGAGACGGAATCGCCGCCGGAGAAGATATCGAGCGACTGGCCGAGCACGCGCGTGAGCCCCGCCGTGTCCGAGTTGGGATCGGAACTGCAGCGGACGAGCAGCGGCACGAGCGCGCCCGCGATGACGAGCCGGCGGGTGACAGTTGGCGCGCGATGCGGCGAATTCGCACTCGACATTCGCATCGCAGGTTGTCTCCCGGGAATCATCCGCTTATGCGCATCTTACAATATCGCGGCGTGGACGGTCATCGCGCCAACACGGCGGAAGTTTTTCGCGTCCCCAGGCCATACCGGCGATTTGCGCCCGAGTCGCGCATGCCCGTTCGCGCGCCGGCGAGTCGTTTTCCGGACACACGAAATGCGAACCTAAGCGCAAACGCATTTCAATCGCCGATGGCGATACTCACAAATAGCTGAGCCAGATGCTCTTATTCCTCCTGCGAACGCCCGCATACCAGCGGCAGAGCGGATAGAGAGATAGGACGACGAATAGCCAGACGAGATAGGTGACGGGCAGCCCGAAATCCCAACCCGGCGGCGCTGTGAAGGGGAAATGGGCGAGATCCGGCGATCGCGTCATGCTCAAGACCGTTCCGTATCGGAACCAGCAGGCGGCCATCGCGAGCAGGTGAATCAAATAGAAGTGCAGCACGAAGAAAAACAACGGAACCTTGCCGATCGTGTGCGCGGGCGAGAGCCACACCGGCATGCCGCCGTCGAACGCGCGAAGGAGAAGAAATGCCGGACCCAGCGTCATCATCAGAAACAGAAGCGAAGGCGGATATTTGTTGGTGTCGATGAAGGACATCAGCGTGAAGAGCGGTGTCTTCTGCACCGACCACGGCAACGGATCGCCGTACCAGTTCGTGTAGCGCAGGACGACAAAGCCGATCACCAGTGCCGCGCCTGCCCGGAAAAGAAAGCTCCGGCGAATGCCGGCTGGGCTGCGATACGCGGCACCGAGCGCATAGCCGAGCGCCGTCACGCCGACCCAGGGTACAAGCACATAGGAGACGAACATGATGTGCCGGCCATCGTTGAAGACGATCCCGAGTTGATGAAGCACTTTCCACAACGGCGCCCAGGTGCCAAATTGCGCCGCGTCGATCCCATCGAGCGCATTGTGCCCGGCGATCAGAATGACGGCGAAAGCCGCAATCGCCCATAGCGGCAGCCAGACGAGCGCCGCCAGCACGATCATCGACCAGCCCAGCGACCACAGAACGGTTATGATCGTCACGTGGTAGTCGAAGTTGAACTGCAGCGCGAAGCGCATCACGACAAGCTCAAGGAAGATGAGCCACAGGCCGCGCGTTACGAGAAAGCGCGACAGGGCCGCTTTAGGCATGCGCGCGAGGGCGAGATAGGCGCCTGTTCCCGTGAGAAGCGCGAAGACGGGCGCGCAGAAATGCGTGATCCAGCGCGTGAAGAACAGGGCGGGCGTCGTCGTGGAAAGGTCGACAGGATTTAAGGTGAGGCTTCCGAAGAAATCGTGCGAATGGTCGAGCGCCATGATGATCATCACGATGCCGCGCAGAAGGTCGATGGAATCGATGCGCGCCCGCGTCTTTGCACGCTCGCCGGCAAAAGGAACGATAGTCTCGTCCGCCACGATTTCACTCATCCGCGACCCCGGAATTCGGCAATACGACGATCATAGCCGAAGACTGCTCGACCCGGGTTCTGATTCAGGCCCCACGATTCGTGCTGGATTAAGCGTTTTCCGTGCTGACCAATTCAGTTGACAATATACCCAATGTGGTCATATACTTCCCCGATTTCGTTCTTGCGAGGCGTTCATGAGCATGTCGACCTATGCCGTCGGGCGGGGGAAGCCGCCGCTGCATACCAGGTTCCAGAAGGGCCAGTCCGGTAACCCGAGCGGCAAGCCGGGGCCGGCGAAGCTTGCCAAACAGCGGTTCGAGCGGGCGCTTTTTGCGGCACTGGACGGCAGTACGGCGGAACTCGAGCATGCCAGGCCGGAGAGCGTCATGGCGGCGGTCGCCCAGCAGATGGCGCGCGACGCCGCCGCGGGCCGTCCGGGAGCGGTGCGGATGCTGTTGTCGCTGCTCGATGCGGAATGTGCCAAGGCCGACGCCGAAGATACCGCCGAACGGCGCGCCCTGGACGCAGAGCTGCTTTCCCTGGTGCAGAGAATAACGCAGGGAAAAGAGCGGTATTATGGCGCAAACGCCCCAAGGATTCGTCCGCCCCAAGCCCCACATCTTGCGCGCCTTTCCGGGAGTGACCGGAGATGTGGGTGAAGGCGGCGATGGTGGCCATATGGTTGTCAGGTGGTCTTAGTGAGAGGCTGGGGCATGAGGATCAATTGATCCTTGGGGACCGGCAATTTCTCGGCGCTGAACATTTCGAAAAAAGCGCCCTTCGCGCCGATGAGGAAGGATTGGGAAGTCTCGCCCTCTTGGTCGCTGCCAGCAACGCGGTATCGGACAGAAATCACCCCGCCGATAGAAATTCTTTTTGCGATATTGCTGGAACTGAGCGCGGCGTCGATTTCTGTCTGAAGGATTGTGCCATACACCGGGGAGGACGCCTTATCGCCCGGGAACATAGTATAGCTGGAGAAAACCCCAAGTGGAGGGATTTTTCGGATTGCGTCGCTGATGTTTATTCCGAATCCGCCGCAAACCAAAGATGCGCAAGGTTGAACGTGGGTTGCTGGCGAATTGCCTCGGTTTTCCATCGCGACCTGAAACGGGAGCAAAATCCGGTCCCCGTAATGCTGCATGTCGCCAGCAATAAAGAATTCGATTTTGATCCATGGGCGCTGCGCGAGAAGGGCAGCGTCGGCACTGTCTCTAGCGGCATCGGCCGATATGCGGGCGGTTTCGTCGGCGCGGCGCAGATAACGGATTTGAAAGAAGGTAGTACCGGTAAGAACGGCGCTGAAGATGGCCAGAAGAGCCGTGAACAGATCAACCGGACTGCACGTAAGCCGGCTCCAGAAACTATCTGGCGAGAAGCACTCGTGATTTATTTTGGCGGTGTTCTGCTGACCGCTTTGTTTTTCTGGCTGGCCGACAAGCCGCGCAAAGAGAATGACCGCGCAAATAACTGCAAGATAAGGAACGGTCGGCTGCCGCAGAACCGCAACAAGCCACGTTAGTGCCTTTCGAATCGTCAGCCCCGCCGCTCAAATGTCCTCTAAGTTTATCCCGCTGATCTCCATCGCGGCTAGAGCCGCCAGAAAAAACGTTGCCGCGAAGGTCCCTCGGCTGAGCTTGCTGGCAATGGAAATCTTCGTTTCCGTAAGGCCATGTTTTTTGAGCTTCGCAGCCAAGTCTTCATAGGTCATGTCGGCCTTCTTCAGCTCCCCCTTGAGGAACCTCGCCGCCCTCTCCCCCCATTCCTGTTCGGTCTTGGCCAATGGCATCTATGCCCTCCTTGCATGGCGTCCCCGCCGAAAAGTTAGCATATACGCAAACTTCTCTATTGCAACCCCGACGGAAAGTTGGCACATTCGCAATGTCGATTGCGGATACGCCACGTGGGCCAACACTTCCTCCTCTCTTCGAAAGCCAAAACGCTCCGTCTGGCGGACGTTTTGCGGCTTTCGGACACCGAGGCGGAAACGGCCTTCCGCAAGATCCGCTGGCACAAAACCGCTGGCGAGCCCGTCTGCCCGCATTGCGGCGGCCTCGACGCCTATCTGAACCCCCGCCCGAACGGCTCAACCCGCTATCGCTGCCGGGCTTGCCAGAAGGATTTCACCGTTACGTCCGGGACGCTCTTTGCCAGCCACAAACGGCCACTGCGGGACTATCTGGCGGCTATCGCGATCTTCTGTAACGAAGTCAAAGGCAAGAGCGCATTGGCGCTCAGCCGCGATCTCGGGCTTGCGTACAAGAGCGCGTTCGTTCTGGCGCACAAGCTGCGCGAGGCGATGGCAGAGGAAATGAAGGGCCGGACCATCGGCGGAGAAGGTAAAGTCGCGGAAGTAGATGGCGGTTACTTCGGCGGGTATGTGAAGCCTGCCAATCGCGTCGAGAACCGCCGTGATCGCCGCCTCGCGGTCAACCAGTCCGGCAAGCGCCAAGCGGTTGTTATCATCCGCGAGCGTGACGGCAAGTCTCTTCCGGCAGTGTTCCGCTCGGAAGGCGCGGCGCTGTCGTGGATCAAGTCCCGGATCGCCAAGGGCACGGTTGTGAATGCCGACGAAGCGAACTCTTGGAACGACCTTCATTCCCGCTTCGAAATGAAGCGCATCAATCACGAACAGGCATACAGCGCAGACGGCGCTTGCACGAACAGCGCAGAGGAATATTTTTCAAGGCTCCGGCGCGCCGAAATCGGCCATCACCATCATATCGCCGGGACGTATCTCCTCCGCTACGCGCAAGAGAGTTCGTGGCGCGAGGATAACCGTCGCGTTGCCAATGGCGAGCAAACCCAGACGGTTGCCTCCCTCGCCATGCACCGCGGCCCCTCAGTGGATTTCTGCGGGTATTGGCAGCGCCATTTGAAAGCAGCGTGAAACGGGACCGGGACGTGACGCCCGGCCCCGCTCCGCTTATCCTACGAGTCGCCAAACACCGTAGGAGATTCAATCATGGCAGTTCATATTAACATAGCCGCAAATCAGGATAAGCCATGTTCTACCGTTAAGCGCAGGCATGGAAAGACCAACATCGGTCTTTACTGCGATCACTGTTCGGAATTCTTTGCATTGGCCGTTATTGATCGTCCCCCTCCGGAACCGATCGAGCATGTTTCAAATGGGCTGGTGCTATTCGAGTGTCCGATGTGCGATCAGCGCCAGAAACGCGATGCGTCGGAGATTGTGCAGATTGTTCTGACGGACAAGAACAAACGAAAACTTCAGATTCTCCACTAGCTAGAAGAAAGTCGTAGGCATCTTGAACTGTAAAGAATGTGCGGCTGGACATGACAACACCTCGCGCGTAGAATTCTCGCACGAATGCCGGTCGGCATTGCAAATTGAGCATAAACGGCGCGGGCTGCAACTCGCGCCGTTCGCCTTTATAGGTCAATTATGGCTGGTGTCCAGAGGTCAAGTGCGCTTCAACGCCCACACAAGTGAGCCAACCCATCCAACCACGGTCCACCCCATAAACAGATTCAGTGCAAAGATGGCGAGTTTGTTTTGGTTGCCACGCAGTAAGGCGAGCGCGGTTGGAATGAAATACAAAATGAGTAGAAAGACCAAGAATCTCTCCACATAGTTCGGGCGATCGTCGACTTGTGCAGCGTCATCCGGCTCTGGTTGCGTGGCAGCCAGTTTACGGGATTGTGGTTGCCTAATCGGGATCGTCACGCTGAAGGCCGACGCGCTTAGGCCGGGAATTGGATACGCCCTTAAATGCCCGGCCATGGCGTCCTGGATTGCCTGTCCGATGCCTGTATTGGCGCCAAACATCTTCTGCTGGATAAAATCTCGTTTATCGCCGGTGAACTGCTCTTCAAGAACAATATCACATGGCCGATGACAGATTTCGATGATGAGACTGCCTGCACCATTGTTCCAAGCGAAACTATACTCCCCGTTTTTCTCGCCGAGAAATCTTATGAAAAGCATGGCGACGGGTTGCGGTAGCTCGCCTGCTTTGTGATGCGGTGCACTACCCGTGTATCCGTACGCCCCCTCGCGGATCGTCACATAGTTACTAGATGTCATCGCGAGTGCGCTGAATGCGAGAAGCCCCATGAAGGCAATTGCAATTAGGCGCATTTTCTCTTCCCCCTGGTGGACGGGGAGCTGACAAGCCTCACATGGAGAGCCGCATGCGCCTTTAGGGTTGCCCCCTGAACATGCGCGCATGCCTCCCCGACCATACGGGGAGTGCGAAAGCGGTTCGCACAAAACCGCCATGCGAGGGGTGTCAGGCCCCGGAATGGCAGGATCGCCATTCGTGAGGCAGGTTCTATCCCGATTCAGGGGCTAGGGGCGAGTCAGGCTGCGGCCCACCGGGCATCGCGAGTGTTGCCGGTCTTGGCGATCTCGCCCCGCTTCGCCAGTACGCCAAGCCGGACAAGGATCATGTCCCGCACCCCGCCATGCACGGCGTCGGGCAACTGTTTGTCCGCGATGATACCCGCGGCGATCTCCCCGGCCGCCAGAGGCTTGCCAGCTTCGCGTAGGGCATCCCGGACGAGCCGGGAGAGTTCTCCCCGCTTGAAGTATGGCGTGCGCCGGTAGCGCCTCTGTGGGGCCACGTAGTCGGCATGGTCGGGCGTCAGGATCGCGATGGCGGCGTCGAGATTCGCGAGCGCGCCCCGGAGCCTGGTGACGCGCTTCTCAGCCTCGCGGGTCTGTTCAGCGATCTCTTCCCGGCGCTTCCGCAGGGCCGCAATGGCATGGTCGGTCATGCCCGGAAGATAGGCCGTGGTCCGTTAGGTTTCTTGGGGCGTTTGCGCCATAATACCGGAAAAGAGAAACAATGGCTGGAAGATTTGCTCTGGCCGGAGAAGCGCGAGAGCACGGTGCCGGCGGACCGCGACCCTCATGAACAGCGCGACGTGAGTTCGGCATCGCACGGCCCCGGTGCGGCACGAAACGAACCCGGACCTGTTTCCCTAATGCAGGGAAAAACGCAGGGAAACGGAAAAAATCCGATGGAGCAAATTTGTCCGGTGTTGCAGGCAGGCGCGAAGCCGGTCGCAACGCGCGCTCAACTCCTGACAGGCGCGGCACCTGTCACCTCCCTTTTGCGAGGAGGGCCTTCCCTGATGCAGGGAAAAACGCAGGGAAATGGAAAAAATCCGGCTGCCGGTATTTCGATACGGATGCAATCGCCGGCGCCATGATATCCGCGCGATGAATGCACCGCGTGTGATATTCCTTCCCGCGCCTTCGCGGCATCTGCGCGGCACCATTGCCGCAATGCTTTGCACATTCGTGCTTGCAGCCTGCTCGCCGCGTCCGCCCGATGCCTGTTCCTATCTCGCCAATGCGGTCAATTCCGTCCCCGGTGATGCGGTGTTTCTTGCGAGTTATCCCACGGCAAACATCGATCAGCTCCGGGGCACGGCGTTTCTCTACGACAACGCGCTGGCGGCGGTTGCGCTGGTGGGCTGCGGCGAGCGGCAGAAGGCCGCGCGGGTCGGCGACGCCATCCTGTTTGCGCTCGATCATGACCGTTACTGGCACGATGGCCGGTTGCGGAACGCCTATCTCGCGGGGCCTGTCGGGCGGGACAATCCGATCAAGCTCGCCGGCTGGTGGGACAAGGCGCGGAACAAATGGGTCGAGGATCGTTACCAGGTTGCGAGCGACAGCGGAAACATGGCGTGGGCGGTTCTCGCGCTCCTCGCTGTGGACAGGGCCACCGGCGATCATAAGTATCTGGGCGGCGCAGTCCGCATCGCCAACTGGCTGACGCGCTTTCGCACAAACAAATATCCCGGCGGCTTTACCGGCGGCACTTTCGCATACGAACCCGCGCCGCAGATCGAACATTGGAAATCGACCGAACATAACAGCGATCTCGCCGCGGCGTTCTCGGGCCTTGCATGGGCCACGCATGACCCGCGCTGGCTGTCGCAGGCGCGAGGCTCCGAAGAGTTTGTAGCCGCCACGTGGTCTGCGGATTGCCGCTGTTTCGCGGCCGGTACCGGAGAGGATGGCGCAACCCGCAACAATTTGCTCGCGCTCGATGCGCAGATATTTCCCCTGCTGGCCGTTCCCGGCGCGGCGCGGAAATACGCGGGCGTGTATGCGACGATAAGGAACAGATTAAGCGACGATGGCGGCGTCTCTTACGGCATCCGGAAAGGCGGATTGTGGACCGAAGGCACCGCGCAGCTTGCGCTTGCCGAGAAATTGTCGGGATCGGAAAATGCCGCCGGCGCGCTGATAAAAACACTCGGCAGGCTGCGCGCGGCGAACGGCAGCTACTACGCAACCAACACCAAAGACCTCCCGACCGGCTTCGTTCTCGACACCGACCCCGCGCAGGCCCGCCAATATTTCCGTCTTCCCCATCTCGGCGCGACCGCTTGGGTGGCGCTCGCGGAAGAGGGCTATAATCCCTTCACCCAAGCCAACAGACTTCCATAATTCGGGGTTCCAGGCGTTGAAATTTTCGCCATTTCGTGCGAGGTCACATCGGGCATCGATTCGTTTGACAGGGGGCGAAGATGAAATCCTTTATTTGTGCGGCCGTCATGGCCGGATTGGGGTCCGGTGCTGCGTTCGCGGCCGGCGGCGCGGCCGTCTCGGTGGGGTACCAGATCGATCCCGCCCATGACGGGGCCGCGGTGTTCAAGAACGGGTTTGCGATGCCGCTGACGCAACAATGGAGCGTCAATCTCGGCGGTCCGGTCTCCTATCCCGTCGTGGCGAAGGGAATGGTCTTCGTGACTGTCGGCAATACGCAAGATTACGGTACGCAGATGTACGCGCTCGATCTGCAGACCGGCGCAACGGTCTGGCAAAAGTCGATCAGCGGAACATATTACTGGTCGAACCTCGCTTACGACGGCGGCAAATTGTTCCTGGTGAACGAAGACGGGGACCTGCAGGCCTTCAAGGCGGACAAGACCGGCAAGTTCCTGTGGGGCGGCCAGCTTCCCAATCAGTATTCGTTCGAGACCCCGCCCAACGCTACCGGCGGACAGGTCTTCCTAACAGGCGCCGGCGAGGGCGTTACCCTTTATGCCGTCGATGAAAAGACCGGCAACGTGAACTGGTCGCAGGAGGGGCCGGCAGGGGATAGTTCGCCCGCCGTGGCGGCCGGCAGCGTGTTTGTGACATATCCCTGCAATTACTACAGCTATGGGGCGGTCTCCGGCTCGCTTAATTGGTACGACGACACCGGCTGCGACGGCGGCGGCGGGGCCAACCCGAGCTATTTCGACAAGCGGCTTTATGTGCAGGACTGGGTCACCGGCGATCTGGTTCTGAAAGCGAAGAGCGGAAAGGAAGTCGGGCCTTTTGCCGGCTCGTCTCCCGCGGCATTCTGGAAATCCGGCACCGGCAGCGACCTGGGCTTCGTGCTCTACGACGGCAATCTGGAAGCCTTCTCGGTGAAAACAAATAACATCAGCTGGACATTTTCGGGAGACGGCGAACTGGTCGGTTCGCCGATCGTCGTCAACGACTCCGTCGTGATGGGATCGAGTTCGGGAATGCTGTACGTCCTGGATGCGGCAAGCGGATCGGAACTCTGGTCGACCAATGTGGGTTCCGCAATCGACGGCGGAAACGGTCCGACGTCGGGGTTCGGCGTCGGAGGCGGCATGCTGCTGGTGCCGGCAACCGACGAGCTTTCGGCCTGGACGCCGAGTACCGCCGCCCGGCAGCATTTGCCGGTGAAATATTCGGGATCGGCAACTCACTGAGTTGAGTTGCCGACTCCACGGTTTTGCGCAATCCGCTCAGTCCGACTCGCTGAACGCAATCGACGGATTCTTTCCGCTCTGTCCCGTGCACGTGCCGAGATTCAGATTGTTCGTTTCGTAGGTGAATATCTGGTTGGTCCGGCAGTCGGGAGCGGTTGTCGCCCCGTCGGTCAGCGAGATGTTCACGCTGATGTTCGTGCCCTTGTTGAAATTGGCCTGGCTGCCCGCGCCATCGCCCACCACGTTGAATTCGGTCGCGTTCCAGGATCCTGCCAGGGTGAGAACGGAGTCCGATGCGCTCTCGGCGTAGGCTTTGGTCGATGTCGTCAGCTTCACCGTGTCGTTGCCGTCCGCGGCCGCGGAGCCCGACAGCTGAAGGTCCGCCAGCTCGGAAAGCCTCTGGTGGGGAACGCTGACCGCGGGGCTTGCCGACCAGCAATTGAGCGCTTCCTGGTTCCAGCCCGACGGACAATAGGCGGCGTAATTTATCAGCCAGTAGACCATGAAGGCGCTCGACGTACCCTCCTTGCCGCCATTCTGCGCGAAGACGAATTGCTGCCAGGCTTCGCAGCTCGGCGGATAGGGAGAACTGCTGCAGGCGGGCGAGTTGAAATAGGACGTGTTGAGTTGCAGCGAATATTGGTTGGAAACGCCCGCGTTCTTTTCCGATTTGAGCCCGGTGATCGAGGGGAAGCTTCCCGCCGCAGAAGTTATTTGGCTGCTGACCTCGGCCGCATAGTCATTGCCGAAGCCGACCTGCGAGTGGTGCGCCGGCGCGTAAGGACGGTTCGGAGCGTTGGTACATGCAACCTGCGTCCAGACGGTGTGGGGATATTCGGCCGTGAAGCAGCCCCGGCCCGGCAGGACCGCATGCGCGATCGCGTCGCGCCAAGCCGCGTGGAGCCGCGCCTCGGCGGCTTTTGTAGGTGGCGCGGCCTCGGCTGCACTTGCCGCAGCGAGACAGAGCAGGGCATGGAAGGCCCCGCTGAGCAGGTACACGGTGCGATTTTTTCTCAGTTCAATGCTTTCGAAGAACATCGCGTTCTGCCTCCTTGCCTGTCGCCGCCGCCGATCGCACAAGCAAATTTGTTAATCCGACTCGCTGAACGTGATCGACGGGTTCTTTCCGCCCGCCGCCTTGCACTGGTTCAGCCCGAGATTGTTCGATTCCAGCGTGAAGCCGTCGACGATGCAGGTCGGCGCGTTTGTCGAACCGTCCTGCAACTGCACGTTCACCTCGATTTTCGTTCCCGTGTTGAACACCGCTTCGCTGCCGCCGCCATCGCCGAAGACGTTGAATTCCGACGTGTTCCAGTTTCCGGCGAGATCGACCACGGAATCCGGCAGGGTCACGGCATAGGCTTTCTTGGATGTGGTGATCTTCACCGTATCGTTGCCGTCGGCGACGGCAGAGCCCGTCACCTGGATGTCTTTGAGCTGGGAGAGCTTCTGGTTGGGGATATTGACCGAGTTGCTATTCTCGACGCAATCGGGAGAAAGCGTCGTCCATCCCGCCGGGCAGGTCTTTCCGTAATTGATCAGCCAGACCTCCATGAATCCGCTGGCTTCGGTAGGCGCGTTGTTGCTGTATGCGAATTGCATCCAGGCGCGGCACTGGGACGGGTTTTGTGCCGTGTCGCAGACCGGCGATACATAGTAGGACGAATTCAGCTGAAGCGAATATGTATCGGAGTCGCCGAAATTGGTCTCGGTCTTCAGTCCTTTGATCGAGGGAAAGCTTCCGACTGCCGTGGAGATGGGCGTGCCGGTCTCGGCCGAATAGTCGTTGCCGTTGCCGACGACAAACGTGCTCGGCCCATGCGCGGGCAGGAGGCGCCGGCTCGGCGCCTTTGAACACGCGACCCGCTTCCATTGCGTGCTGGGATAATCGGCCTCGAAGCAGCCCGAACCGGGCAGAGCTGTGCTTGCGATCGCCGCGCGCCACGCCCTGGCAAGTCGGGCCTGGGCGGTGTTCGCCGTGGCCTGCGTTGCCGTCGCCGCGCAGATCAGGCCCGCAAGGCCCGCGCCAAGAATCCATGCGCCGCGGTTCATCGGCAGTCCGGTGAATTGTCTCACGATGTCTCCCCTTTGGGTTGCCGAGGCCGGCAAGGCCCGCTGTCTTACGCTTGTCCACCGTCGCCGGTCAATAAAATGGCGTTGCCGCAAGCAAGAACGGAAACAATGCTGAACAATACCGGCCTCGCGAGACTACCAGCAAAAGGGACTGCCCTGTCTGTCATTCCGGGTGAACTGCGCTTTGCGCAGCGAAGCGATACTTCCCGATTTTTTCCGGTCCCGCACTCTCACGGATGCACCAGCGCGTCGGAATTGTCGAAGAGTTCGCCGAGATCGGTGCGGCGGAGTTCGTCGTAGAGGACCATTTCCGGCTGCAGCATCTGGCCGCCGTCGCGCGTCACCGGGCGCAGGTTGGCGTCGAACTCGGACTGGCTGTCGAGCGGGACCATGAAATCCATCGGGATGCGGATGATGAAGCCCTTGTCGAACGCGCCTTCGCCGAATTGCGAGAACGGCACGTTCGTCAAGGTCGCAAACGCGCCGATCTCCACCCCGGTCGAGAACCGCCGCATGATGGTGAGGGTCGCGCCCGAGTCGCCGGCGAGATAGCGGCCCGCATCGACCTCGAAATCGAGCCCGTACCAGGGCGACTGGTAGTAAACGCTGAGATGCCCGGTCGTTACATGATAGGGTTGGAGGTCGAGAAGACGGTCGAAGCCGCGCTGCCACGCCTCGTATAATGTCGCGCCGAGCGCCCAGCGTTCGCCCTCCGGCCGCCAGAGGACTTCCCCGCCCACGCCGTCGAACATGCTTTCCAGGATGCCGCCGCGCGCCAGCGCATAGACGCCGGGCGCCACCGTGGTCGTATACGACGCCTGCAATTCGGCGATCCCGTTCTTGCCGTATTCGTAGTAAAGATTCTGGTCGCTCCGCACATGCGGCAGCTCGCTGTCCGAGGGCAGCAGATTGTTGAAGTCGCTGACGATGTTGACCTGCGCCTCGCCCTCGATGCGGAACTGCGGAGTGACATTGACGCCGCCGCCAAATCCCGCGAGCAGCTGATAAAGATAAGGCTGGTTCGGGTCGAACAGCGACTGGTTATAAACCGGCCGGATCGACCAGTCGTAATTCGGATAATGCGTGAGAAGCGGCGCAACGTCTTTCGGAGTCACGTCCGTCTGGTCGGTGCGCGCATCTGCAAGTAATTCCGCGCCGCCGCCGACCGCGCTGATCGTGCGTTCGAGCGAGGCGCGCGGCAATACGAGTTCGCGCGTCGGGATTCCGTCTACCAGACTGATGATGCGAAACGTCTCGATGTCGTCGGGCATGGTCGCCATCAGCACGCGCACGAGCCGGCCATAGGCTTCCGCCTCGGTGCGGTAATGCGTGTTGCTGAACGCCACATCGACCTGCGTATCGTGAATGGAAAGCGCATCGATCCGGAGCGCCTGCGCGGCGGCGAGCCGGACCGCCGCGTCGCGCGCCTTGTCCGCAGAGGCCGTGTTGGGGTGCGGATAGGACCAGGAGGTGACGAGCATGATCTGCTGCTGTGCGTAGCGCGCGGCATTTTCCGTCCCGCAATGTCGAACCGGAACCTTGGGGTCGCCGACGTCGGTGATCGCGACCTCGCGAAACCCGTTGTCATGCGCGGCGTCGATCATCTGGGCGTAATGCGCGCAGCTCGCCGGCACGGTCTTGATCTGCGCGACCAGCGTATCCCCCCGCGGCACATATTTTTCGACCGACGGTTCGCTCGCGGCAAGGTTATCGCGCGCGATGCGTACGAGTTCGTCGCCGGAGCGTATCGCTGCCGGCGGAGGAACGGCTCCGATGCGCCGGTCATAGGGCTCGTGCACGGGATCGATCGTCGCGGAGAGCCGCAGCATGGGCGTGCGTCCATACATGAAGGCGGCGCCCGCCTGGATCGATTGCGTCACCTGATAGGAAACGCCGACATTCACCTGCGTCGCCGGCTTGAACACATGTTGTTGCGCTTCGATCGCGTAGCTGTCGGAGCTGTATTCGGCGAGCAGCGTGAGGCCGTCGATCGGGGTCTGCCAGGACATTCCCCCGAAGAGCGATGCATTCGGCCCGTGGAACAGCTGGCTCAGATCGGGCAAGCCCGCGGTCGACACCAGACCCGTCGGCGCGGCGCGCGAGGCGAAGCTCGAGAAAACGAGTGCCAGCGGGTTCTCGAACATGTCGGTGCTCGCGAGTCGCCCCCAGCCCATTCCAAGCGTCGCGTCCAAATCGCCAAACCGCTTTGTCGCTACCAGATATTCCGCAGCTTCGAGTCCCGTACCGATAATGTCCTGGGCGCCGACCGAAATATCCGGCCAGCCGTCGGTTTCGTTCTGCAGGCGAATCCGGAAGCCCAGACTGCGATCGTAATATTCGCCGCCCTCGAACACGTTCTGCGCGTTGAAAAGATCCTTGATGCCGATGTCGCGAAACGAACCTTCCAACCACGGCGTAACCTGAAAGCTGAAACCGTAGCGCTGCTCGAATCCGGCTCCGGCCGCCCACAAATTGAAGCTTCCGTCCGGCGACATGCGTGCCGACGGCATGTCGAGCAAACCCGGCGATCCATAAAGATTGAGTGTCGGCATGGTTGCATCGGATTGCGACTGCGCGCCCGCCGCGAAAGGTGAAAGCGCGGATAGCGCCACACAGGAAAGCGCGGCACAACGAATTGAAAAGCCGCGCCGCCCTTTTGCAGCGCGACACCGCTTCCCATCCGCTGTACCGGCAGAGTCCCCGCCAGTTCTTTCCCGGCCACGGTCTGCCACCGCGCACCCAATCGTTTTCGCGGCCCAGCGGACGCGAGCGAATCATTTTGTCGCCAAAAAGCATCGTGCGAGTTCCGCATCGCAAGGCAATCGCAGAGTTACGACACTCGCAAGATTTTTGCATGCGCATGCACCGGCAAAATCCGCCGACGCAAAAAATTGTTAGCAATTCCGCGCATACTCGACAATTGAGACTGCCGGTATCGGCGAGCCGCTGTGTACTATGTCGCTGCGCTCACTGATTCTCGTGCGCCGCAAAAGAGGCGGGACATGATGCTTGCGTACGGCCCCGTTCGCCAACATCGCTCTCCACCATGGCAATATATAAAGGAGTGGGTAATGGGCGGCAAAGCAATTGCGAGAGCTGTTTGCAGTGTCGCGCTCGCAGCCGGTTTTTTCATGCTGCTGCCGTCCCAGCATGCAAAGGCCGAAGGCGACAGCGCGGAGGGTATTTGCGCGACGACATCGGATCCGACGTCGTGTCAGCAAATGCTCAACAGTGCGATCACGCAGGGCGCGGCATCGCCGGGCGCGCTTCCTTCTTCGATCGGCGCCGGCGGCGGTCTCCAGCAATTGCTGCAAGGTATCGGCGGAGGACAATCGTCTTCTGTTGTACCGGGCACGATTAATGGTCCACAACCATCGGTCGTCGTTACGCCGTCAAACCCCGACACGCGGCATACGCTCAGGCGCTCGCATCTGGAAGACATTTATTCCCTGCGTGCCGGCGCCGCGCTCAATCAGTTTGGCTATGACGTTCTCGGGAACGGCGGGTCGGTCTCCGCACTTCAGATCGGCGCGGTTCAGGATCAGTACATTCTGGGCCAGGGCGACGAAGTCGTCGTTACTTTGCGCGGCCAGGACAATGCAACCTACAATGTGTTCGTCGATCGCGACGGCAACGTTACATTGCCGCGTTTGCGTCCGATTTCGGCATCCGGCCGGCGCTTCGGCGATTTCCGCAACGATCTCGATGCGGCCATCCATGAAGGTTATATCCAGACCCAGGACTACATCACCATCGGTCAGGTCCGTCAGGTTTCGGTCAATGTTGCCGGCGAAGTGTTCAGCCCGGGCGTCTATGCGCTGAGCGGCCTGTCGACGGTGCTCGATGCGGTGGAACTGGCGGGCGGCATCGACAAATCGGGCTCGCTGCGCGATGTGACCGTGGTCCGCGACGGCCATGCGCTGCACTTCGACCTTTACAAATTTCTTTCGCCGGAAGGCAAGACGGCCGACACGACGCTGCGGCAGGGCGATCGTATTGTCGTTCCCCCGATCGGAGGAACGATTGCCGTGTCGGGCGAAGTCCGGCGCCCCGGCATCTACGAACTCGATCCCGGCGCGGGCTCCGCGACCGCGCGTTGGCTGATCGGAATTGCGAACGGTTACACGATCCGCGGTGCGTATCGCCTCACCGTCATTCGCACGCGGACAGACGGCAAACTCGAATATGTGGATGTCGGCGGCCGCGAGAGCACGCCGTTGCGCGACGGCGATGTGCTCATCGTCAGCAAGGCGGTGGACTACACGATCGGGGACATCACGCTGGAAGGAAATGTGCGGCTGCCCGGGGAGTATGCGCTCGACAAGGTCCGAACGCTGCATGACCTCCTGCCGTCATCGGAAGCATTCCTGCCGCTCACCTACACGCCGTTCGCATTCATTGTACGTTTCGACAAGACGACGCTGCAGCGGAAGATCATTCCGTTCTCCGTCTCGCAGCTGCTCGCGGGATCCTACAATATCGATCTGGAGTCGCAGGATATCGTGCATGTCCTCACGCTCAATGCAATGCGCCAGCTCGTTGCGATCAGTTCGGCGCCGCAGAATTCCGAAGGCGTAATCGTTCCCGGCGGTCTTGCGGCGCAGGTTTTCTGCAAGCAGGAGCAGACGGCAATCCGGGATCTGCCGCGCCCCGAGCGCGCCGGATCGGCGACCGCATTGAAGCTTCCCAATTGTCCGACCGCGCCGCAGACCGGCGAGGTGCCACCGGGTTTCATGCCGCAAACCAATTTCGAACAGCTGCTTGCTTCAACCCAGTTCGGCCAGACGCCGGCCTCGAATCTTCTCGGCGGTGCGCGGTCGACGCAGAATCCGCTGACGCCCGGCAGTAACGGTCAGACGATGTCGGGTCTCGCCGCCGCATTGGCGGCGGAACAGGCCGGGCAGGCTGGTACGGCCGCGCAGGGAGGTTTCGCCGGAACAGATAACGCGCTTGGCATGGCAGCGCAGGGCGCAACCGGTCTGCCGGGCGATATGTCTTCGGTTGGGAATGCCGGATCCGGCGTTACGGGACCTGGCGCTGCCGGTATCGGCAGCGTCGAAGGGCTTACCGCCGACGAAGCGGCAACGCTTGGGTTGGTGGTCGGCGACTATCGCGTGACGCTGGAAGGCGACGTGCGCGCGCCGGGCGTGTATCTGGCGGCACCGGGCGCCTCGCTCGGCGAACTGGTGGATTCCGCCAACGGTCTCGCGCCGGACGCGGACCTCGATGCGGTCGAAATTACGTCCGTGACGATCGACAATGTCGGCGGCCATTCGGCGGTAACGCGCAGGGTCTATTCGCTGACGCCCGAGAAACTTGCATCAATCCCGCTGCAGCGGCTCGACGTCGTACAAATTCCGCATGTGCCGAGCGATCAGGAGGACGGCGACGTCTCTCTCGACGGCGAAGTACAGTTTCCCGGCACCTATCACATCCTCAAGGGCGAGAAGCTGTCGTCGCTGCTTGCGCGCGCAGGCGGGCTGACAAGGCTCGCCTATCCGCAGGGCGCCGTGTTTCAGCGGCCGTCGGTCGCGCGTGTCCAGCAGACGGCCTACGACCACGAAGCCGACGATCTCCAGGAACAGCTCATGGGAGCGGTGGCGCAGGGCGGCAGCGTGCTGAGTTCCGCGAGCGGCCAGGCCCTGGGGCTTTCTCCCGAAGCGGCGGGCTTTCTCGAGGAAGTAATTACCGAGCTGCGCAACAAGACCGCGGACGGCCGCATTTCCATCGTCGCGGACCCGGTGGCGCTCGCGGCGAATCCGCAGGCCGATATCGAGCTGCAGCCGGGCGACAAACTGTTCATACCCAAGCGGCCGAGCGAAGTGATGGTGACGGGCGAGGTGCTGAGTCCGGGGAATTACCGTTATACGCCGAAACTCACGGTGGCCGATTACATCGCGATGTCCGGCGGCTATAACCGTTACTCGGACGACGATCACGTCTTCGTCATCAATCCCGACGGCACGGCGCGGAGCGTATCCGACGATATATTCAATATGTCTCCCGTAGGGCTCGAGCCGGGAAGTGTGATCGTGGTTCCGCGCGACCTGAAGCCGCTCGACCTCGGCGCGCTGACGGTAACGGTCGCCAAGGTGTTCTCGGATTTCGCGCTCTCGGCCGCCTCGATCGCCGTGCTCGCCGAGAACACGAAATGAACGTGCCGGTCGTACGTTCTGCGGAGTCAAGCTGAATGTCGGATCTCCTCGATGACGACGAAAAACCGGACTCCTCGATAAGCCGGGTCTTCAGTATCGCGCAGCTGTGGTCCGATCTGCGAACTTATTTTCTTCTTCTGATTGTGCTGTTCATTGTCGGTCTTGGCGGCGTCATTGCCTTTACGCTGATGGCCCAGCCGGTTTACACCGCAACGGCGATCGTGGGGCCTGCCGACAATTCGGATCAGCCCTTCGGCGACATGGGCGAGGGGCTCTCCGGCAGCCTGGGCGGAATAGCCAAGCATCTCCATGTCGGCGGCGCGCTCGGGCAGTCCGGCGAAAGCGATCCGTTCGACGAATACACCGCGCTACTGACATCCAATCGCCTCGCCGGTCTTCTGGTGCAGAAGGACCATTTCCTGCCGGAAGTTTTCTGGACCGATTGGGATCCGGCGAAACATCGCTGGCGGCCGCGGAACGATTTTCTCAGCAGGAAAATCGATCAGCTGAAACTGCTCCTGCGCCGCCCGCTGAAATCGGCGCCGGACCAGGAGGATCTGGAAAAATATTTCAAGAAGTATCTGGTCGTCGATTCGTCGCTCGAAACCTCGTTCGCGACGGTTACGTTCCGTTTCCACACGCGCGAAGGTGCCGAGCGGCTGCTGGGGCTCATTCTCCGCGAGGCCGACAATATCATCCGCGAGGACAAGCGCCGCGACGTCGCCGCGCGCATTGCCTATCTCAACACCGCGCTTACTCATCTCTCGCTCGCCGACCAGAAGACGGAACTCATCGCCATTCTCTCCGAGCAGGAGCAGGAGATGATGATGGTCGAGTCCGACCATCTCTACGCGTCGGAAATGATCGACTCGCCCTATGCGCCGCTCACGCCGACATCGCCGTCGCCGATCATCGACGGTTTGATTGCGATCGGAGCTTCGTTTGTCATCTGGATCGCGCTGGTGCGCATGTCACCGGCGGAAAGTCTGTTGGGCCGGATCGTCGCCGCTTTTGCGGTGGGCGGACGCAGGCCGCGCGGCAAGAATCCGCCGCGCTCCGCGCCCAGATTCCGCGAAGATCCGCTGGCCGACGCCCTGCCGATACCCGGCGTCCTCGACGGCCGCGACACCCCCCGCGGCACGCCCGGCAGAGGACGGGCGTAGATTCCCGAATTGTCTTGGACATTTCGGAATTAGCGACATTTCGGAATTAGCAATGATGTCGCTGGACTCTTCCTTCCAGTAGACGGGCGGAATTCGAAGGACCATTCTGTGACAGTTTACGGAATTCACGCTGTCAGGGCGGACCGCGATTCCCGATTGCGTAGGCGGAATACTGTGCCGAATTTCCCGAATCCTCATTGGGTGGGAAGGCTCCGTTGTGGGAGCGCTTTTGTTCCGCTTGATGCATATTATCATCACGCCTCTGAACACTGCTAATAACCAATTTTGCGTAGGGGACTCCTCCGACTATCGGTTTCCAGGGCGAAATATGGCGACACGCGGAATGATGACTGTTACAGCTGCAACACGAGGAGTATCCAGATAACCACATTGCACCTCTGGCGCGGTATCCCGGAGGGTCGAACGCAAAAGTTCACCTGTCGACAGGCTCACATCTCCAGAACTAATTCCGTCGTTCCAACCCAATCCGCCGCGCGAGATCCTTATAGCGGGCATCCCCGCGCAGAGCGTCCAGTTCGGGAGAACATTTCAGAGAAAGCACGTCGAGATCGTGGTCGCGGTAGGCTTCCTCCAGCGAGGCGAATGCCTGGTCCCTGTTTCCGAGTTCGGCGTAGTCGAGCGCGGCGGAATAGGCCGGGTGCGGATAGAAACGAAGCTCGGCAAGCGACTGAACCAGAAATCCGTGTCGTCCCGATTTGGCGTAGGCGCGCGCAATGGTATCGACAGCGCCGGGGCCGAGGAAATTTGGGCTGAGTTCTGCCGCACGGCGCAATTCCTTCAACGCAGAATGGAAGTCGCCCAGGCGGCGCCAGGCCAGCGCCGCGCTGTCATGGGGCTCGGGAAAATCCGGCGCGATGGTTTCGGCCTTGGCGTATTCCTCCAGGGCCTGCTGATATTGACGGGCGTTCTGGAGAATCTGGCCCGCCTCGTGATGGATGATCATGGAGAACGGGTCGAGTTCCTCGGCGCGGCGGATCTCCGCAATCGCCTCCGCATGCCTGCCGAGAACCGAAAGTACTTCCGCGTACCATTGATGCGCCGTCGCGAAGTTGGGGTTCAGCTGCAGCGCGCGCCGGAATTCTTTTTCCGCGCCGGCGAAATCCCAGTTCCGCAGGAAGCGGACATAGGCCATGGAACAGTGTGCTTCGGCGAGCTGGTCATCGAGCGCGATGGCCTGCGTGGCGGCATCCTGTGCCTTTCGCAGGATTTCGTCGGCAGGAGCACGGCTGTAAAGACTCTCGAGCAAATACGTGTCCGCAAGGCCCGCAAAGGCCAACGGATTGCTCGGATCCTTCGCAGCGGCCTCCTGAAAATAGCCTTCCGCCTTGCTCAGCCCGTCGGGCGTGCGCTTGTTCCAGTAATAGCGGCCCTGCAGATAATCCTCGAACGATTCCGGCGCGATGGGATGGCGGCCGGCAAAATATTGTTTCTCCAGCGGCGTCAGTTGCACGCCGATCTGGTTGGCAATCTCTTCGGCCAGCTCGTGCTGCATGGAAGACGCATTCTCCATGCCGCGCTCCAGCACGTCGGCCCAGATGTGGCGGTCGTTTCGCGCGTCGAGCAGCTGCACGTTGACCCGTATCCCGTTCGGTCCACGTCCGACCGATCCTTCGACGATGGCATCCACGTCGAGTTCCTGGGCAATCACGGGCAGGGGCTTGCTGGTCCTGGCGTATTGCTGCACCGAAGTCCGGGAGACGACGCGCAGCGAAGCGATGCGTGCGAGTTCGGTGATCAGTTCGTCAGTCATTCCCGCGGCGAGGTAGTCTTGCGAGCTGTCGCCGGTGAGGTTGGCCAGTGGCAGCACCGCGATGGAGCGCATTGCCGGATGAGGCGGGCGCCCTTGCCACCAGAGGAAAAACAGCACCACAGCGAGCACGCCCGACAGGGCGATCGCGCCGAGCCCCATCCATGTCCGGCGCCGGACATTCCGGTTCGCCTGAGGCGGGCCTGGGTTTGTCGCCGTGCCCTGTGCAACACGAGAAGAATTCCCGGCGGCCGCTACTTCGCGCCTCCGGCCCGCGAGCCATTCCTGCAGCTCTTCCGTGTAAGCAAATATCTTGGCGCCGCCGCCTCCGGGCAGGCGATGAATCGGCAGGCCGCGCTCCTTCTCCCATCGCCGCACCGTGCTTTCATCGGACTCGAAGAAAGCCGCAACTTCCTTCCAGGAACCAAGGCGACGGTTTTGTGACCTGGGATCGATAGGGGGCGGCATCTCGTCGAACTTCGAGGGATTCCCTGCAAATGCGCGCAGATGCCCGCAAACGCCTGTCGCCGGAAGACACGGCCGAAATCATTTTATCCCGGCCGCCCTGGCGTTGCTAGGCCGCGAGCGCGGGTCTTGGCCGAATGGATAACGAAGATGTTCATCCGGATCGGCACGGACGGCACGGCGCATTCGACAATGCAAACCGAGGGAGATTCTCGATGAACGCGAACAAGCTTATTGTGGGACTGACAGCCGCGGCACTCGTGTCCGTGGGCGTCAGTGTTGCGAGCGCCAAGTCTCAATATTACATCACGGTTGTCCCGTCCGCGGCGCCTTCCGGCGTCGACTCGGGCGTGTCCTTCACCCCGGGCCAGACCGTGGCGGTGCGGGCTCAGGGCTATATCAGCGTTACCAACACGCAACCCATGCCCCTGAAACCCCAGCAGGAAGGCAGCGAGGGTTATTTTACGCCCGACGGCGCACTTGGCACGACGTCGCAGGCGACGGCTCCCGATTGTCAGCTGGGCGCGCTGATCGGCACGATCGCCGGGACCGGCACCTGGCATTGCCTCGGCAAGAGCGCCAGCTTCGTCGCGGACGGAACCGGCGACCTGATCCTGGCGGTAAACGACTGGGTCGGCGCCTATTCAAACAATCTTGGCGAATTCGACGCGCTCATTCTGGCGCCCTGAAAACCACGCGTCCGCTCGGACGGGAACGGAGACGGTTCCCTCCGGGCGCGCGTGTCGCTCGCTAATAATGACTTGGCCTGGAACTTACTCCGCCGCCTGAATCTGTCCCGCGGGCTCCCGCGGCCGGAAGCGGCGCGCCATGGCGCGCACCGGTGCGCGCAAGATTTCCGGCAGGAACGAGCGGAAGCCATGACGCGTCTGGCGCACGCGGCGGGACGGGAAGGCGCGTGCCGCGCCCCGATCCCGTCAAGACGCGCTCGCCGACGCGTTGTCGATTCCGGGAATGCTGGACTACCACGACACCGCCGCGCCACGCGGAACGCCCGGCAAGGGGCGGATTTGACTTTCAGATCAACTGGTCGGATCGGTATCGAGGAGCCCGGCTGCGTGATCGGACGTCGTCTGATGAAGCCGTCTTGAGTGGTGTGATTGCATGCTTGTTTGGCTCCCTGCTGCCAGTTCGACGATTTCCGCCGTAACCGCTTCCTGGCGTACGAGATTTTCGGACTGTTTCAATTCGCCCAACGTGCGCTCGATATTGGTACTTGCGGCGCTCATCGTTTCCATGCGCGCCTGGTTCTCGGCGGCGAAAGCGAGCATGGCAGCCTCACAAAGTTTCGCATAGACATATTCTGCTGCCAGCCGCTCGATCAGTCTATCCGGCGGAAGCGTTACGAGCGGCGGCAGCGCGGATGCCGGCCGGCGAAATTTTTCCAGCTCAATGGGAAACAGCACCGTCCGCTCTATGCGCATGTCGCGTCCCACGTCGAAGCGCGGATATAGAATGTCGGCACGGGCGACGGCTCCGGCTACTATCTGTTCGTAGAGGGTATCCGCGACGATATTGGCGACCTCCGGCACCGCGCCGATTTGGGTTGCCATCGCAATCGTTCGCCGCACTACCAAGCCTCGTTCGCTTGCGATAATCCCCCCGCGTGTTCCGACGACGATCAGATGCGCATCCGACGCCATGGCAGCCGCCGCTTCCAGTATTCGGTCGCTAAGTCCTCCGGCAAATCCATGCTCTGCACAGAACGCGATAAGCGCATGGCCGTCGCTCGGGGGCTCAACAGCGCGGGCGGGCCTGGTCATAAAGTTAAGTGTCGCACCGATAGCGAGAGAAATGGCTTCGCTATAGGCCTCGATGCCCTGGAACAGGTTGCGGCTCTGCTGGGCGCGCGAAGCAGCAATACCGCGCATCGCCGTCACGACGGAATCGAGTTGCCTGACACTGTCGATGCGCGCAGAAATGTCGGCGAGACGTTCAGTCATCTTTTCTTTTCGTTTATTGTCACGAACGTTGCCGTATAATCGCGAAGGCAGCTCAAAAGAGCGTCGCGATGTGACTCGTCAAGCTTGCCCGTCTCGTTGATCCGGCGCGTGACCGGCTTAGCGCCCGCCGACAGCCAGTCAGACAATCCATTCCTGAAATTCGCAACTGCGCCCGCCGGGATCTCGTCCAGCAGCCCATGCCGAAGCGCGAGCATGAGCGAAACCTCCGAGGCCAGATCAAGCGGGGCATATTGCGGCTGATTCAGTGCCGCACGGATTCGTTCCCCCCGATCAATTTGTTTTCTCACGCGCGTGTCGGCCAATCCGCCGAAACGCGTAAATACCTCCAGTTCAAGGAACTGGGCATAATCCAATCGCAAGTCCTGCGCCATATCGCGCAAAGCCGGAGCCTGCGTCTTGCCCCCAACCCGGCTCACGCTCTTTCCAACATCCACGGCCGGTTTCTGGCCTGCCTGAAAGAGCTTCGCGTCGAGGACAATCTGCCCATCCGTAATCGAGATCAGGTTCGTGGGGATATAGGCGCTCAGATTGCCGGCGTCGGTTTCCGCTACCGGAAGCGCAGTGAGCGATCCTCCGCCGCGTTCTTTTGAAAGCCGCGTCGCCCGTTCCAGCAGGCGCGCATGAACATAGAAGGTGTCCCCCGGATAGGCCTCACGACCCGGAGGCTGGCGCGTGAGCAGTGCAAGCTCGCGATGCGTCGCAGCATGTTTCGTCAGGTCGTCAATCGCGACCAAAGCATGCTGACCCTTGTCGCGGAAATATTCGGCCATCGTGAAGCCGGAGAATGGTGCGATCCATTGCAGCCCAGGAGGCGCCGAGGCGGGAGCGACGACAAAAATACAGCGCTCCGGCGCGCCGAACCGGCGCACGGCATCTATCGCGCGCTTGACCGCCGATGTTTTCTGCCCGATCGCGACATACACGCAAAACAAGTCGCTGCGCTTTTGATTGATGATGCAATCGGTAACGAGCGAAGTCTTTCCGGTTGCGCGATCGCCGATGACGAGTTCTCTTTGTCCGCGCCCCAAAGCAAACAATGCGTCGACGACGAGCGTTCCGGTTTGCACAGGCTCTACGACGGCGGCGCGATCGACAATGGCGGGTGCCGCACGCTCGATGGGTTCGTGGGAAGCAGCAACGATCCTTCCTTTGCCATCAAGCGGACGTCCAAGCGGATCGACGACCCGGCCCAACAGGCCTTCGCCCACCGGCACCCGCACCACTGCCCCCGTGCCGCGCACCGTATCCCCGGCTTCGAGCGATGCCGCCTGGTCGAGCAGGATGCAGCCCACCATGTCGGCATCCAGGGTTTGTGCAAAGCCCATCACGCCGTTCCTGAATGCCAGGAGTTCGTCGAGCCCGACACTCGGCAAGCCGGAAACAAATGCCACCCCATCGCCGACCGATTCGAGCCGGCCGACTTCCTGCGCTTCCGGCGCCAGCCTTGCGGCGGCAATCCGCGATCTGGCGCGCGCAAGCCAGTCATCGAGAAATCTACGCTCGTTCGCCATCGCTTCTCAGTTGCTCAAGAATTTGCGCGAGATCGGCCTGCCAATTGTTCTTGAGAACCAACGCGCCCGCGTTCACCTCCATCCCCGCGATCAACTTCGGATCTGTTCCGAAGGTTATGTTCACTTCACAGCCGAGTGCCGCTTCGATGGCGTTTCGACATTGGCGCTGCTGCGCATCGTTCAATTCTGACGCCGTTGTTACATTGAACGCGCCGCCCTCCGGTGGAGCAACAAGCAATTCGCGGGTTTTCGGCGGCAGGGCCTTGATCTGGGCGGACAGGGCGTCAAGGAAAATGGCTGTCGTCGCGTCGGCTGAAAGCCGCTCAAGCAGTTTTTGGGCGATCTGAACGGCAAGACTGCTTGCCTGTTTGCCAAGCTCCTGCTCCATCTCGCTGCGTTCGCGTGCGAGAACTGCGACATTCTCGGCGCGCAGGGTTTCGATGCGCTGCGAGGTGTCGTGCAACATCTCGTTCCGGGTTGTTTCAATTTCCTTGCGTGCATCCGCCAGCAATTTTTCGCGCTCTGCCGCCAGGCCGTCGCGTGTCGCACGGATCGCGGCTTGTTCCGCTTCGACAGCCGTCCGCATTGCCGAAGCATCCGCAAGTTCCTTTACGGCCGCGACGCGGCGCCGTTCGATCATTGCCGCAACCGGCCGATATAGGAATCGCGCCAGGATCCAAACGAGGATGAGGACATTGACTGCCTGAAGCGCCAGTGTCCACCAGTCGATATGCATGACTAACGCACGAACGGATTAGCGAACAGCACCAGCAGAGCCACGACCAGGCAATAGATCGCCATTGTCTCGATCATGGCGAGCCCGACGAACAGCGTTCGCGAAAGCGTATTCGCCGATTCCGGCTGGCGGGCGATGGCCTCCATGGCCGAGGCCACAGCCCTTCCCTCGGCAAGCGCCGGTCCTATTGCTCCGAACGATACGGCCATGGCGGCGGCGGCAATGCTTACGACCTCGATCCAGTTCATGCTGTACTCCTTTCATTTGGTTGCACGCGAACGCTTTCGCCGACCGCGCTGGCGATGAAGACCATGGACAATACGGTGAAGATGTACGCTTGAATGGCGCCGGTCAGGATGTCGAGCGCCATCAGCGGGATGGGAACAAACAACCCCGCAAGCGAGAGCACGACGCCGATGATGAACACGCCGCTCATTACATTGCCGAACAGACGCACGGTCATCGAGAAGGTGCGGGTGAACGATTCCGCGATGTTGAGCGGTATCATGACAAAGGTGGGTTGCGCGAATGTCGCGAGATAACCCGCCACGCCGCGCGCACGGATGCCGTAATAGATCGCCGCGAAAAAAACGACGATCGCCATCGCCGCATCGGTTTCCAGATTTGCCGTCGGCGGTTCGATTCCGGGAATGAGCGATGACCAGTTCGCAATCAGAATGTAAATAAACAAAGTTCCGATCAGCGCGCGAAAGGATGCGGGATCGAGCCGCATCGTGTCGCGAATCTGGGAATCGATGGTTCCGACGATTGCCTCCAGCGTCGCCTGAAAAGCAGAGGGAACAAGCGAAAGATTTCGCGTCGCAAGATTGCTGAACGACGCGAGTGCCGCCATGATCGCCCAGGTCACGACGACGGGTGTCGTGATCGGGGCCGGTCCGATATGAAAAACGGTGCTTGTTACAAGTGGAGATGTCACGGCACGAACAATTCCGGGTAACGTAGCACCAATGAGCGGCCCGCCAGAAAGCCCGCAAACAAAGCAATCAGAGCCGGCGCGCCGTACAGAATTGCAAACAGAAATGCGACGACTGTCAGGGCGACGCGGCATGACGCCATGCATGCGGCGGGCAGGCCTCGCGGTCGATCAAGGACCGCTCCGACGTTCCAGGCAAGAAGCTTCAAATGCGCAAACGCCGTCACGGCACCCACACACGCGAACGCACAAAGATTTGCCATGAAAGCCGTCGCTGTCATGCGCTGTGCATCCATCGCCATGCGGACCAGAAGCCGAATGCGCTGCCGGCGAAGATCAAGGCGGCCGTCCAGAACACGCCGCTCGCGAAGTGATGATCGAGCCAGCGTCCGAGGAACAGCCCCGCCAGCAGCGGCGTCACCACGATCCAGCCCAAGACGCCGATCTGGCCCAATTGCCATGAAACGGAAGGTTCGCCTTCCGCGCGTGCTCTCCTGAGGCGGGCGATCGCCCGCCTGATCGTGCCGACAAAATAATTTTGTTCCGGCGTGCTCATGGCTCTCGCGCCAGAACGGACGAACCGCCGGGTCGGAGATAGTGGATGATGCGGCGGATTGCGGTGATCTGCAGTCGCAGGCTCTCGGCGCGCGCGCTCTGTTCTTCTTCGGCGGCTTCGCGGAACCGGGCGAGAACGGCCGCTTCCAGTTGCTCCGGATCATCGCCGATGACCGCCTCGCGTACTGCAAGTCGCACGTCTTGTCCGCCATCGACCGAAAGTACGCCGCGCCGATGGGCGCAGTATCGCGCAACACCGTCCGACTGTCGCCACCTCAGAATGGAAATGGAGACGACGGTCAGGAAATCCGCGTGACCTTCGAGAATGCCGAAGCTGCCGCTCTCGTCTTCGGCGCGGATTGCCGTCGCATCGGGAATATCGGCGACAATTGTTGTCGGCGTGGAGATGACAAGTCTCATCGTTGTTTCCCCGCCGTCTCTTTCTCGAGTGCTTCATCCAGCTCGCCCACCATGTAAAGCGAGCTTTCGGCCCAGCCATCGCATGCGCCATCGAGGATCGCGCGGCAACCCTTGAGGGTTTCGCTGAGTTTCACGCATCGTCCCGGCTTGCCGGTGAATTCCTTCGTGACCGCAAAAGGCTGGGTCAGGAAGCGTTGCAGCCGACGCGCACGCTGAACGATGAGCCTGTCTTTCGCACTGAGCTCCTCCGTGCCGAGCAAAGAAATAATGTCCTGCAATTCGTGATAGTGCGCGATCGCTTCACGCACCTCTTCGGCCAGACGGTAATGCTCGTCCCCCACGACGATCGGATCGAGCATTACAGAGGAGGAAGCGAGCGGATCGATGGCGGGATACATGCCCTCCGCAGCCATCGCTCGCGACAGCACGACGACACTGTCCAGATGATTGGAAATCGTGGTCACTGCCGGATCCGTGAAATCGTCGGCGGGTACATAGACGGCTTCAATTGCCGTGACGGCGACGTCGGCAACGGACGCAATCCGTTCCTGCAAACTTGCGACTTCGATTGCGAGAGTGGGCTGATAGCCAACGCGCGAGGACATGCGCCCCAGCAATCCCGAGATTTCGCTTCCCGCCTGCACGAAGCGAAAAACATTGTCCATGAGAAGAAGAACGTTTTTGTGTTGTTCGTCGCGGAAATATTCGGCGATCGTCAGAGCCGATAGACCAACGCGCCAGCGCGCTCCGGGTGGTTCGTTCATTTGTCCGAAGACCAGAACGCTTTGATCGATGACGCGAGACGCGCGCATCTCGGAAAGCAGATCGAATCCCTCACGAGAGCGTTCGCCAATTCCTGCAAAAACGGAGATTCCCTGATAGCTGTGGACCATGGCATGAATGAGTTCCATCAGAAGCACGGTTTTGCCTACACCTGCTCCTCCGAACATCCCGGCTCGGCCGCCCTGTGGAATCGGCGCGAGCAGGTCGATAACCTTGATACCCGTTTCGAATACTTCGGTTGCCGCGCTCTGGGCTTCAAGCGGTGGAGGCGGGCGATGGATTGGCCAGTGCGCGATCCCCTCGGGCAGTGGTGGTCCCCTGTCCTGGACTCTGCCCGTTACATCGAGCAGCCGTCCAAGCACTGCATCCCCGACCGGCACCGCCACAGGACCGCCTGGGACATGTACCGGTGTTCCACGCGACAGGCCCGCAGTCGCATGCAAAGCAATTCCCCGTATGTGGTGTTCGTCGAGATGCGCATGCACCTCGACCATCAACGGTTCGGTCCTGTTCCAGCCTACGATGAGTGCATCGTTGATCTCGGGAAGCGGCGGTTCAGAAAATTCCACATCGATCACGCCGCCGCGGATGGCCGTGACAACACCCGTTCGCTCTGTTTCGGCCATCGTGTGAACCTGTAAACGTGACGAAGCGTTCGACCGAGCCGCCCGGGACAGACAGGGCCGGACCGTCTTTCGCCAATGTACGCGGCGCGACACAGGCAAGTATTGAGCGAAATCAAGAGGCTGGAAGACCGGGCGATCCTGACCGTGTGGCCGGGACCCAACAACGCGTTGGCCGGCACGGATGGGTCAGTCTCTACTCAGCCGGCTGTATCTGCGGCGCGCGCGTGCGGGCGCGGAAACGGCGCGCGATGGCGCGCACCGGTGCGCGGAAGATTTCCAGCAGGAACCAGCGGAAGCCATGACGCGTCTGGCGCACGCGGTGGGGCAGCGCAAGGAGCGCGGGAACCAGCCCGAGCGTGATGCCCTTCGAGAAGGCGAGGCCGAACACGATGGCGGTGGAGAGCTGCATCCACATCATCGCGAAAGGATCGCCGATCGTCACGTGACGCGTCGCGAAATTGATCTCCAGGGCAATCATCATCGGCAGAAGGCCGAGAATCGCAGTGATCGTGGTGAGGAACACGGGACGCAGACGCTGCGCGCTCGAGCGGATCACTGCTTCGATGGGATCCATGCCGGCATCGATCAGCTTGTGATAGGTGTCGATCAGAACGATATTGTGATTGACGACAATGCCCGCGAGTGCGAGCAGGCCCGTGCCGGTCATGATGATCGAAAAGGCCTGTCCCATCACCACCATGCCGAGCAAAGAGCCGATCATGGCGAGAATGACGGCGACCAGGATCAGGCTTGCGTGATAGAAGCTGTTGAACATCGCAAGCAGCACGACTGCGATCAGGAAGAATGCCATGAAGGCGGCCTTGACGAGAAAGACGCCGGATTCCTGCTGCTCTTCGTCCGAGCCCTTGAAGTTCACGCGCACGTCGCGCGGCAGGTTCTGGGCGGCGAGCCAGGTCTTGATCTTCGTGACTTCGGCATTGACGTTGATGCCGGGTTTCACATTGGCGCGCACATGATAGACGCGGTGCGCGTTGATGCGCTCAATGGTGCTGACCTGCGGTGCGGGCACGACCTGAACAAAGGTACTGATCGGCACCATGCCCTGCGAGGTCGGAACGCGGACGCCGTCGAGTGCGTGAATGCCGCGCTCGCCGCTCGGATAGCGCACGCGGATATCGACAAGCCGTGTGGAATCGGCCGGACGATACCGGCCGACAAATATGCCGTCGGTGACGAGTTCGACAGCCGCGCCGATCTGCTGCGTGCTGACGCCGAAACGCTGCGCCACGTCGCGCTTGACCTTGAGGTCCCATTCAATGCCGGGCAGGGGGCGCGTATCTTCGACGTCGCGCAATGTGGATATGCCGTCGAGATGGCGGCGAATATTGCCGACGGTCTGTAACAACGCCGCGTAATTGTCCGACGACACATCGATCATGATGTCCTTGCCGGTCGCCGGGCCGCTGTCGGGTTTGCGCACTTCGATCTTGAGGCCGGGAATGTCGGCGGTGCGCTTCCTGATTTCTTCGAGAATCACATCGCCGCGGCGGCGCTGGCCGTAAGGTTTCAATTCCACCGTGATCTTGCCGATATTGTCGACCGGCGTGTTGAGGCTCGAGGGATTGCCGCCGGAATTGGCGTAGATGTAATCGACGCCCGCGACATTCTCGATGCGCCGCTCCACGCTCATTACCAGCGTGCGTTTCTCGTAAGCCGAGAGATTGCCGCGCGCCGAGACGAGAACGGTCGCCTCGGTCGGGTCTGTTTGTACGAAGAATTCGGTGCCGTGATTTTTCAGAACGAACAGCACGAGCACGGCAAAGGTCGCGGCGAACGCCACGCCCATCATCTTGCCGGGATTGTGCGTGATCCAGTCGGCAATATGGGCGTACCAGCCGGTGACGCCGGGGATTTCGCGCCAATCGCCGTGTTCCGAAGCTTCGATTGCCTTTTCGTGCTGCTCGTCATGTTCCGGCGCCTTGCCGAAAAAACCGCCAAGCACGGGAAGAAAGATGAGCGCCACAATCATCGAGCAGGACAGCACGATGATCAAGGTCTTCGGAAAGTAGCTCATATATTCGCCCGGAATTCCGGGCCATAGCAGCATCGGCAGGAAGGCGCCGACCATCGTGGCCGTCGAACTCACCACTGGCCAGAACATGCGCTGCGCCGCTTCGGCGAAAGCCTGCTTCGGCGGATGCCCCTCCGTCATTTTCCGGTCGGCGTACTCCACCACGATGATCGCGCCGTCGACGAGAATGCCGACCGAGAGCAGCATCGCGAACATGATCATGAAATTGAGCGTGAAGCCCGCGGCGCCGATGACGAGGAAACTCATCAGGAACGAGGTCGGAATGGCGACGCCGACAAGCAGGCCCGAACGAAGGCCCAGCGCCGCCACGATGATGATCATCACCAGCAGGATCGCGAGCACGATCGCGTCCGAGAGCGAGCTCAGCTGATCGCGGATATCGGTCGAATCGTCGCCGACAAAGGAGACATGCACGTCGGGCGGGAAATATTTCTGCGCTGCGGCCAGCATCTGGCGCACGGCGAGATTATTCGCGATGACATTCGCGCCGACGCGCTTCGTTACGTCGATGGCGATGGCGCGTTTGCCGTTGATGGTGGTGAAGGTCGTCGCGTCGTAGAACGTCGGATGGACCTGGGCCACATCCTTGAGCGTGACCGTCGCATCCGTCGTCGCGCGAATGGGCAGGTTGAGCACGTCCTCGGCATTGTCGATGACGCCCGGCACCTTGACGGCGAAATTTCCGTGCCCGGTATCGATCACGCCCGCCGCCACCAGCGTGTTGTTGTTGGTGATGGCGTCGAACATTTCCTGCTGGGTGATGCCGTAGGTTTCGAGCTTCGCCGGATCGACGTCGATCTCGAGCATTTCGTCGCGCGTGCCGGAAAGCTGCGCGTCGAGAACGCTGGGGATGGTTTTCAGCTGATCGGAAAGATCGCGGGCCAGGTGATAAAGCGTGCGCTCCGGCACGTCGCCCGACAGCGCGACGGAAATCACCGGGAACAGGCTGGTGCTGATTTCCTCGACGGTCGGCTGCTGCACGTCCGGCGGCAACTCGGCGCGCGCCGTGTCGACCTGCGCGCGCACGTCCGCGAGCGCGCGGTCCTTGTTGAAGGAAACATCGAATTCCATGATGACGACTGCAGCACCTTCATAGGCGCGCGCCGTCATCTCTTTCAGGCCCTGGATCGAGCGGAGATAATTCTCCATCGGCTTGACGAGAAGCCGTTCGCTGTCTTCGGGGCTGATGCCGGGGTAGTAGACTTCGACGACGATATAGGGGATCGGGATGTCCGGATCCGATTCCTTCGGAATCTGGATGAAGGCGATCACGCCGGCGATGATGGTGACGATAAGCGCGGCGATGACGAGTCGCGTGTTGCGGACCGCCCAGGAGATAATTCCGGTCACGCGCCTTCTCCGTTCACGACCGCTTTGACCCGCGAGCCTTCACTGACGAATTCCTGGCCGACAGTAATGACTTCGGCCGAATTGGGCAGGCCGGTGACCCACATGCCGTCGGGGCTGTCCGATACGATCTGGACCGGCTTGAAGCGGACGATGCCGTTTTCCACCGTGCGAACGCCGATCACGCCGCCATCGCTCAGCACCAATATGCCCGGCGATATCTTCGTTGCTTCGACATTGCGGACCGGGATGCGGATATCCGCGCTCACGCCGTCGCGCAGATTTCCTTCAGGATTGGGGAGGTCTACTTCGAGACGGAACGTCCGCGTTGTCGCGTCTGCGCTGTTGGCCACAAAGCGAACATGGCCCTGCACGGTTTCGCCGGTGACGAGGGTCGCTGTCGCCGGATCGCCCGGCTTGATGCTGCCGACATCGTGCTCGGAAACCATGCCGATCGCGAGGAATGGTTCGGGTGCGATCAGCAGCGCACATTTGTCTCCGTTGTGCAGGAGATCGCCCGCATTGACGTAGCGATTGTCCACGCGCCCGTCGAAGGGTGCGCGGATTTGCGTATTGGCGAGATCGAGTTCGGCCGCCCGTTCGCTCGCGCGGGCGGTATCAAGCGCCGTCGCGGATTCCGCGAGCAGCGTGCGTGCGAGATACCCGTCCTTCGCCAGCGCGACATTCGCCTTGTATTTCTGATCCATCTCGGCGACTTGGGCGCGCGCCTGATCGAGCTTGGCCGCGCGGTCATTGATCTGCAGCTCACAAAGCACCTGGCCGGCCTTGACGAAATCGCCTTCCTTGAAGTGGAGCGCCTGCACGACGCCGTCCACCTGGGCTTTGACGTCGACCGAATGCAGCGCCTCGGTCCGCCCGCGCACGATGATGGATGCGTCCCTGTGCTGCGCCACAAGACGCTCGACCTGTACGCTCGGCAGATCGGTTGTCTTCGGCGTTGTCGTATCGGCATGACGCGCGGCGCCGTCCGTGATCGCGCCGGACGCGATATACAAGGCGACGAAAAGCGTGATGCCGGCGGCCCAGCGATAGCGGGGCTTCATCCGCCGCCAAAAACCGGGCTCGATCCGCTGCCAGGCGCCGCGGATCGCGGAGATCAGGTTGGAAAGCATGCCATCGCTCCTGTGCCGCGGCCTGGCGGACCGGCTGGCGCATCGACCCGCCACGCCCGCCCGGATCCCGGAATTGTGGTGATATAGTTATCTACAACACTGATGTCAATGCGCGCATGGCGGAATTGCGCGCGACCATCGGCGCCGCAAGACGTTAAACGTGGAGCAGGGGTGTGCCGAACGTTCATGCGTCGCGCCCCGAAACGCGGTGCAAGTTCGATTTTTGCCGTTGTTATATCGTTTCGGCGCCGGCAACTTGCAATGCCGCGGAATTGCCTGCGCACGGCGTGCTCGCGCAAACCGCGTCCCGCTACAATGCAGGGCCTTAAACTAGTCTAAAGTGCCGGCAGCTTCCCGGGCATTTCGGGCTCGGACCCGGGCGGGAAAACAATCCGGTTCAGAGCGCCTCGATCCGATCTACTTCGACGCCCTTCATGCCCTGCCGTGTCGAAAAGCGGATGCGCTGCTCGGGGGCAAGCACGCTCAGGCCGGAACGCCTGAGGGCGCTCGCATGGATATAGATGTCGGCGCCCCCATTCTCCGGCATAACGAAGCCGAAGCCCTTCTGTTCGTTGAAGAATTTGACCTTGCCTTCGATCATCGGGCCGGATGGACCGCCATGATCGCGCTCGCGATGCGACGAAAAACGGTCGCCGCCGCCGAAACGATCATGGCCCCCGCCGAAGCGTTCGCCACCGCCGAACCTGTCGCCGCCGCCGAAACGTTCGCCGCCACCAAACCGATCACCGCCGCCGCCAAACCGGCCGCCGCCGCCGGATCGCGGGCCGCCACGCGGCGCTTGCTGCTCGGCCGTGCTGGTGTCGATGCTGTGGACTGCAACGACCTGAAGTCCGCGCGGGGAGTCCTGCAGATCGCATACGACCGTGGCACCCGGCGGCGCATTCGGCGAACCGATCTCCGCCAGAGCCGAAGCATGGCAGAACGCATCGCTGCCGTTATCCAGCGTGATGAAGCCGTAACCCTTGGTGGTGTTGAACCATTTGATCGTGCCCTTGACGGAAGCCATCGCCAAGGAGCGCGAGCCGCTGCTGTCGAAATGTGCCATGAGATCGCCGCTATACACCCAGCCGGACATCAAGGTACGCGCCGTGCACGACCGGCCACGGGTGCGGCGCCCAATGGGCGTATAATGCCCAAATTTCCCGTGCCACCGCAACGGGGCAGTGCCCCGAAACTTCACCTATTCGAGGCCGCGCTCAAGGGCTCCAGGTTGTTGCGATGAATTCGGGATCCTCCTGCCGATTCCGCTCGGAACAAAGGAAATCATAGTACCCGCAACGGCCGCCAGGATAGGTTCGGCAGGTGGAAGGCCGCGCCGCATACACGGTGCATCGTCGCGCTTCGGTGTCGAAGAAACGACACACTTTGCCGAAAATCTCATCCTTCTTGCGGCGCATGGCATATTTTTCGCCGTCCCGCTCCACGGTAAATTTTCGGCGCGCTTCCTGAAACCCGAGCCCGAAATGCTTTCCCAGTCGTTCCACGTCGCGTTTCGTCAGCGGAATGAGCTCGTAGGAACAGCAATAGCCGGGGCATTTCGCACAGTTGAACATGCCGCCTCTGTCCGCGTCCTTGGTCCTCTTCCGGCAGAGAAGCGCATGACACGGAAAATAGCGAGACGAAACGAATGGCCGGACACCACATTCGGCGCGCGAAAACAGCACTGCAGACGACAGGCTTCCGGCCGGGTGTGACATGCACCGCCGGTTGTATCAGGCCCAACCGGTTCCATCGCACCGGCGCTTTCGTCGGCAATGATCCAAACTCTCCGCAACTGCGGCCGGATTACGATGTCGGGATCGGGGCCGGGGGCACGCTATACAGCGACGGAACTACTGGCGCGTGCGTTATTAACGGCAGCGGCAAAACAAATAACGGGAGCCTGCAGGTAACTGGTGTAAACTCCTCTGTTTTCATTGGCTCGGGCGGACACAGTGGGATTGCGCTTGGCATGGTGATCACCGGTCCGGGAATCAACACCGGAACGACTGTGGCTGGGTACAGCCTTTCGGTCGGCGCGAACAGCGGCACTATCACCTTGAGCCTCGCTGCGGGCGCAGGAGCGGGCACAGGCCCGATCGCGCTTAGCGGCGACAATGGCGGCACGCAGTTCGTCGACGCCAATGGCGACTGCTTTCACCGGATCACGTCAACCTACAGTCCGAAGGAGTGGGGCGCGTATGAGGGTTTGAACCCAACGCAGGGCACGGGCTACGACGACACGATGGCGCTGCAGAAATGGCGAGGCGGCAGGGTGACGGCCCGAAACCCGGCTATTGCAGCGTCTTCGTCACGGTTTCGACGGGTTCGGGCACGTCGGCGACCGCGAAGGCGACGCGCCCGATCAGCCGGCCGTCTTCGGCATTTATGTTCACGCGCCAATTGCCGGTGCGGGGATCGGATTTGATCGAATAGCCGCGATAACCGTGTTCGCGACCGCCGGAGATCGCGAAGGACACCACAGACTGTGTGCTCCAATGTTTGGTCCGTGCGTCCCACCATTGCCAGCGATGCGTGATGCGCGTGGTCATTTTGATGGGCGCGAAAACAGCGCTGTAGACGACAAGCTTCTGGCCGGGTGCGACATGCACCGTCGGCTGTATCAGGCCGAGGCGCGCCAGCCACGGCTCGCGTTCGGACTGCGCCACATAGACGGCGCCGGTGTGACGGATGGCCTGATAAACGCCCGCGTCGGCCAGGGCCAGCGGCAGCGGAGGCAGAATCCCGGTGAAATAGAAGGCGTTCATGGCTGCGGTGATCGCCAACGCGCCGCCGGTCAGTTTCCAGCGGGACTGCAGGTACCGTTGCCGGCCCAGATTCTTCAGCAGACCAAGAAAGAGAAAGTATAGCACGACGGCCAGCACGCCACTGGCGATGAACACCACGACCCCGATGTTCTTCGTGAAGACCGGCACGACGAACACCGCATAGGAATAAAGCGCAAAGAAGAACAAAAGCGACGCGAAGACGAGCCGCGCGTGATACCTGCGGAAAGCCTCGTTGCCGACGAGAAAGGCGCCGAGCAACAGCAGAAAGGGCCACGATGCCGCAACGGCAGCACTGCGCCAGTAGAAGACAAGAAACCCGCTCCACAATCCGCCAAGCGCGAATTGCGTAATCGCCGGCAGCCACGCCCGCAATCGCGACGGTCGCTCGGGTCGGGAAAGCGTCGCGCCGTTACCGCCCGACTCCGTCGCATTCGCGTCGGCGCTCTTCCGGAGATCGTGCGCGGCAAGCCGTGCCGCTTCGCGGTCTTTGGCCGCCTGCAGCGCATGCGCGACCGCGATGGAGGTGGCAGCTATCGCAAGATAGGCGACAAAGATGATGTGGGGCCCCGGATGATCGATGCGTCCGAAGGTGAAATTGTCGACCGCAAAGCCCAGCACCATCCCTGCCGCGGAAAGATGCCGCTCATACCGCCGAAACGGCGCCGTCCACCCGTGGCTCCTGGTTTCCGTATGCTGGATCGATGCCACCCGCAGCCCTGTCTTTGGATATGACCGTAACAATCCTTCGTGGTGTTTTCAGGGCAGTCGCCGCGCGTTCACCCGCCACG
>Ga0335074_10000406_pt1 | contig 62895 bp, 55 predicted proteins | sample Lox_Sample_23_FD_206715 | JGI IMG/M metagenome (GOLD analysis project Ga0335074, IMG submission 206715) | Soil microbial communities from Loxahatchee National Wildlife Refuge, Florida, United States - Lox_Sample_2.3 | ecosystem: Environmental > Terrestrial > Soil > Wetlands | place: USA...
TTAAGTCCCTGGCAGGTCCGAAATCGTAGGTGCCCGAGCGGGTTGCGGCATTGTTTGGACAGGCCGTGCCGCTGGGAATCGCCGCGCCCGGCAAGGCCGCGCTGGCGCTGCCCAGGTAGCAGATGTTGTCGGCCATGTAGACATCGCTGTACGAGTAGTTCAGATCGAGCCCGTAGGTATCGTTGGGAAAGAGTTCTGCGCCGAAGCTGCCCACGCGCGAGTGGTCGACGTGATCGAGCGGCCCGGCGTATGGAGTGGTATTGCCCGGGATGCTTTGATTGTTGTTCGTATTGTTGTGCCTCTCCAGGTCGTTGAACACCCCGGAGACCGTGGCCCATGACTTGGGCCGGTAGATGGTATGCACTCTGTAGTGCCGGAGCTGCCGGAATCCCATGGGAGTGAAGGCGTTGTCGTTGTACATGGCCTCGACACTGCCGTTGATGTCCCAGTTGTTGGCCGGACGCAGGGCGGCGGTAAAGATGCCGCCGTTCTCGTGAATGGTCACTTCGCCTGATGTCGTATTGTTGGCCGGAATGGGAACATTGTGCGCGGCGGTTCCCTGGCCTTCAGAGATCAGGTGATCCTGATAGCGGTAGGTGAGTGAGAAAGTGGAGCGCGGCGTCGCATCCCAGCTCACGGTGAAGTTGTTGGTGGTGAACATCTGGCCGAAGTAGGCGGCGGACGCGGGCGAAGCCGGACCGATGGCGGGGCTGCCTTCAATGGGAGCCGCGCCGGCTCCGGCAGTTTCAGCGGTTTGCGAGGTGGAATTGATGGTCTGCGGCGTGCCCGTTGCGGTGACCGATGCGGTCCCGCCGGTCAAAGCGGCGATTCCGGGCTGATGCACGTTCGAATAGTTAATCTGATCTTCGATTGCCACGCTTTTCGTTGCCTGCCAGACGATGCCATAATCGAAAGCCATGACCTCGCGCTTTGCCGTCCCGTTGCCCTGGTAGGAATCGGCGGTGGTGGCGAGGTAGCCGGCGGTGTTCGATGTGGCGAGACCCGCGAAGCTCTCGTAATAGCTGGGCAGGTTCATGTTGGCGTTGGTGTAACGCACGTCGCCGTTCATGGAGAAGTTCTTGATGCTGGTGCTCTGAAAGCGGATGATTTCAGTGGGGATAATGACCCGGGTGGGCTGCGCGCGGAAGTAGCTGGAGATCACGGAGCACGCCGGGTCGATTACCGGAGCGATTCCGTTCACGGGCACTGAGAGCATTGGGTTGGCGCCGAGCGCCGCCGTGTTGCAGGAACTCTTGGCATAGGGCGTGAGGCTGTCGTAGTTGATCAGAAAAGCAACCGGAGTTCCGTCGGCTTCCTGCGCGCGGAAGAATGCGGGATCCATGGTGAAGTAGGAGTCGCCCTTGTAATGGGCGATCTGCTCTTCAAAAGTCAGCCTGGTGTCCCGGATGGGCTTCCAGTCGGCCGCGCCCAGGAAGTCGTCAGTGCTGTTGCGCTGATACTCCTCAAGCAGCACCGACGTGCCCGCTGAAATCCACGGGATCTTGGCCGCCGGATTATATGCACCGCTGATCTGATATCCGCTGGGCGTAATGCTTGGGCCCTGCATGACGTTCTGCGAATAGCCGACGCGAAAGCTCAGCTTGGAAAGCGGCAGCAGCGTCAGGTTGGTGTCGGTCATGCGCCGCACCGTATTGAACAGGAAAGGCGACTGGTTGACTTGCGGCCAGGCGAACGATCCACTGGGCGAGAGCGCGATCGACTGCCCGCCGGGAATATTCGGATTGCCCAAGAGATCGTAGTCAAAGTACTGGCGGTCGCGGCGGAACATGCCGGAGAACTCGTAATACTTGCTTTTTGAGAAGTCCAGCTTGGCAAAGTTGTTGGGATCGCCGCCGAAACCGCTGGCAAATGCGCGCAGATCGTCGAGCGGGGTGTTCTTTGCGCCTGGCAGCGCATGCAACCGAAAAGTTTCGCCGAGAACACGCGGACCGGATTGCAGATTGACCATGGTGTCGTACATGGCGCCGCTGCCCGAGGTGTTGTTGATGCGGCCACCGAGATCAATGGACTCGTGAACCGAGTAGCCGCCGGGCACGCTCATCTGCGCCTGGGGCGCGGCCGGCAGGGCCGTCTGGCCGTAGGCGCCGATGGCGGCGACCAGCAGAAGGATTGCGGCCACTACGACACCGACAAGCGTCGCGCGGGACGGCTCCTTCTGCGAAACCCAAGCGCGAGCCGACGGGACCGCAGGTGTTGGCTCAAGCGGTGAGTCTGCAGTCGCTCTCAGCATGCTGGAAAACCACCCAACGTTCTTCATATGAAGCCTCACTTGAATCAAACTCGTTGCCGAAATCGAATCTTCAAAACCTCGCGCCAATCTGCCGTCAGAGCCGGACTGCGCCGATGTGAAGATCTCCAGGGACACGGCTCATGACTCCTATCGGATAAATGCCGCATTCATGTTTGAACCATGAATGTAGGTATGGCAGGTGGTGCAGGGCTCAAGCTCGTCCGATCCCGCGCCCTGCCCGTGAACAACGCCATTGGCTACGCGGCTGTGGCACTGGTTGCACAGGGTGTTGATGCTCGGCATATTCAGCATCCGCGCGTTCTGCGAACCGTGCGGATTGTGGCAGGCCAGACATCCTTCGGCCTTGACCGGCGCATGCTCGTATACGAATGGGCCTCGAACCTCGGTGTGGCACTTGGTGCAGATCATGTTCTGATCGGCCGTGGACCTCAGGTTGCTGTTGTTGAATGTGCCGTGAACGTCGTGGCAGTCGCTGCACTTCACCACGCCCTCATTGACCGGGTGATGGAAGGTCATATCGAATTGCGGCTTGGCGTCGTTATGGCACTGAAAGCAGAGGGTGGGCTGGGGCGCCTTTAACAGCGACTCCTCTTTGCTGTGGTGAATGCTGTGGCAGCTGGTGCAGCCCACGTTGGCCTTGGCATGCGGTGACCGCTCGAAGTTGGGATGGGCGCCGGCGTGACAACTGAGGCACCTGGCGTCGACATCCCTGGGAGCGGCCTTGGCGGGATCGAAGATCTTGGTCACATCGCCGCCCCCGGCGACATGCTCGCTGCCGGCGCCGTGGCAATTTTCACAAGTGACGCCATTGCTGCCGTGCATCAGGGTCATCTTGGTGTGCGGATTGGCGGCGAAGTCTTTGGCCACCTCCTGGTGGCAGGATGCGCAAGTGTCAGCGCCCACAAAAGTGGCTTGAGCGGCCGTCTTCGCCGGCTGATCAGAGCTCTTTGCGCCCGGCGGGGGCGCGGCCAGCGCTGTGGCACACAGCGTGGCCCAAGCCAGCACAAACAGCGGAAATACTCGCCATGCAGCTCGCCTCGCAGGGGCTGCGCCGATCGGCAATCGCGATACAGGCCTGACTCTGTGCATGAAATTACCGCCTTTAAAGATCCAGCAGCTCAAAAGAACATCAGCAGTGATTGAGCGGCTGACCTCGGTGAATTCCGCCGTTTGTGAGCGCCTGCACGGAACGTGCGCAGCCGAAGGCTCGTGATTGCGCTGCACGGTGCGGAGAATCACCGTTTATAAGCGAGGGTACGGTCATTCAGGAGAGGCGGGCGGTGATCTTCATCACACAGGAATGTGCTTCGACGGGGGCCCGGATGGCCTTGCGGCCCATGCATTTAAGGGCTGAGGAGAGGCGGGGAATCGAGGTCGATGTCACATTGGTAATGTTTTCTCCAAGGACGTGAGGCTCATCACATCCAACCTGGGGTTATCTCAAGCACAATCTCATTTGGGCGCTTGCGCGGTGTAGGTGGCATGGTGCTCAAGGTCTCGACCGTGACGCACAAAGCAAGAAGACGGGTGCAGCGAACGGTTGAGACGATGGGCCACGTCAAGAACGGACGGGAAATGACGATGGCGGACACAGGATTCTTGGTCGAAGAGCCGGCGAAGGCGAAGCAGGCTGTCAGGCCGTCTCCCCTAGGGTGCGCCGCGTGCGCCAACCGGCGACCGGGGTGGTTTTGCTCGTTGGGAAGCGCGGTGCTGGCCGATCTGGAGCTGGCCACCAGCACCATTTCGTTGCCGGCGGAAGCCTCATTGTTCACGCAGGGCGAGGATGCCCGCTGCCTGTACCTGATTTGCAGCGGATACCTGAAGCTGACTGCCGGCAAGCCGGACGACCGGCACATGATTGTGCGCGTGGCGGGTCCGGGTTCGATTGTCGGCCTCTATGCCGTGCTTTCGCATGGAGTGTATGAAGTGACCGCAGAGTCGTTGACTGCGGCGCAGCTGCGGCCCGTGGAGCGGGAGCGCTTTCTGAATTTCCTGCGCGTCCACAAGGAAGCCCAACTTCGCGCGGTCCAGTGCATCTGTCAGGAATACCGCTTTGCCCTTCAGGATGCCTGCCGCATTGCCCTTTCAGAGACTGTAGCCGCACGGTTGGCCCGGCTGCTGCTCGAACTGGCGCACCAGATCGGCGAACACACTGAGAACGGCGAGTATCGATTCCCGCTGCTGCTGACCCACGAAGAGATGGCGTCTATGACCTGCACTACGCGCGAGACGGTCACCCGGACCCTGGGTCAGTTCCGCAAAGACCGCTGGATTACGATCGAAGATTCGATCGTGACGCTCCACGACTCGAATCACCTGCAAAGCCTCGCATAGACTCATGTTGCGGCGCGCCAGAGGGCCTCTGCGGCGGTGTGCGCTTTCGTTGCGGGCTTTCACCCAGTCCAAAGAGATATGATGTTCGAAGACACTTCCCTTTCCTTTGGGAGCTGTGGCGGTATATGAATCGTTTTTTTGCTTGTTTGTTTGCTTCCCTTGTTCTGTGCTGCGCGGCAAGTGCTCAGAATCTGACGGCGAATCCACTCGCCAATTCAACGCCGAGCGCCGCTCCGGTTGCCGATCAGCCGGGCGTGACCAGCACGGTCAGTCCCGAAATCTCCCAGTTCCAGAAGATTGAAGACGGCTGGTCCGACGCCGTCAACCGGCGCGACCAGTACGGCCTGGAATTGGTCCTATCACCTTTGTTTGTGGATGTTTCAGCCACCGGCGACGTGACCACGCGCAACCAGCAGGTGGCGATGGTACTGAGCGGCGAAGACAAAACCGTCTTTCTGACGCAAAAAGTCGTCACGGTGCGCATGCTGGGTGATATTGCCGTGGCCAACGGCACCTACACGCTGCACCACAAGGTGAACGGCAATCCTCAAGAGGAAAAGGGCGTCTTTACGCATGTATATGAGCGGGTTCGCAACGGATGGCTGTGCATCAACTCGCAGCGAACCGTTCTGCGCGAGGACAACAGCAACAGCAAGAAGAACCGGTCAACCACCGCTTCGGAACCGTTCCACTTTCCGCTGTTCGGCAAGAGCGACAAGGGGCCGCAGTAGCGGGTGATGGAACGGCCTCGCCTTCCGCTAAGAAGATTTGTTGCTGGACATAAAAGATTCTGCCGCCCGGTGCAGTCTTAAGTTTCCACCGTACTCTCCGACCTTGGCCGGAAAAAAGGCCCTCTCCCCGGCATGAACGGGAATTATCATGGGTTCCCAGGATCACGAGATCTCAGAACCTGGATCGCGCGGGGAGAAACCGCCTTGCGCGCCGACGCAGAAACCCCGGGGAGGCACACATGAACATTCTGTTGTGGGTCCTGCAAATCCTCGCTGCGCTCCTTTACGGAGCGTCGGGCGTCATGAAGGTCTTCATGTTCGACAAGGCAAGCGAGGGGGTACCGTCGTTTGGTGCGTTGCCGCGGGAAGCCTGGAAGGCCCTCGGCATCCTCGAACTTGTCTGCATGGTCGGGCTGATCGTTCCCGACGCCCTCCACTGGCTGCCGGCGCTCACGGTGGTGGCCGCAGCGGTCCTGTTGATCGAAAGCCTCGTGTTCGTCTGGGTGCACACCAAGTACAGGGAGACCACGCCCATCATCCTGAGCTGCGTCCTGGGTCTCGTGATGGCGTTCATCGTTTACGGCCGGATAGTCCTGAAGCCGATCCTCTGAACGGCGGTCTCGCAAAGGGTGACTTTCCGAGTTGCCGGTCAATCGCCCGGAACGCCTGCTCGGCAAGCCTGGTTACAACCTGGACAGGTGTCGGGGCTGAAAGCGTCCGTACTGTCGGCGGTCCGGCTCTGTATTCGAGAAGCAATGGATGACCGCGCTCAATTAGTGCCTGGCGTGGACAGCATGAAGGCCGGCGTGTCCGGGCGCAAGTCCTTGAACGGCGCGACCGAACCTGAAAACGATCTCCTGAAAATCGATATCTTCGATGGCAGAAAATCCGTGTGAGCGAAGAATCGCCGCCATGCCGGCCGGCTCGAACCGGCTGTCGGAACGTTCACCAATTTTCTCAAGCTGTTCGGCCCGCGCCTTTTCTATTTGCCTTAGCTCCTCTGAGAATGCCTCGGGAGGTTCCATGTAGTCGAACACCACCTCCGAGTTCTGGACTGAAGACATGTAGTCCAGCGTGCGGCCGATAGCGTCCTCCGTCAGATACGGCACGACCCCGAGCCAGGTGAAAAACGCGGGTGAGTTCTGTTGAAAGCCTGCAGCGACGAGCTTCTCTCCCACGTCGTCCTGCTCGAAATCGACTGGAACGAGCGTGAGCCAGGGCGGAAGTGCGATCTGAGCTTCGGCTAGGCGCTCGAGTTTACCTGCCTGCGTCGCGGGGTGGTCCACCTCATAGATACGGATCTCCAGTGTGCCATGGGGATTCCGCAGAGCGAAAGTGTCGAGTCCGGCGCCAAGGATGACGATCTGCCGAACCCCTCTTTCGACAGCGGTTGACAAGGCATCTTCCGCAATCCGGCTGCGCGCGGCGGTGAACAGCCGTCCGATGCTGGCCAGGGGGTGTTTGTTCGCAAATTGAAGTACGTCCCTTTCGTCTTCACGCAGAATCTTCATGGCAAATGGGTCATAAAGGATTGAGCCATGATCGAGCAACTGGTGAGCAGCTCGTTGTCGCGCGATCATTAGGGCTGTGCGGCTGGGTTCATTCGGCTTCATATTCGAGGCCTCCGTTCTCATCAATCGCTGATGGCACGAGAGCCGTGCTTTAAGCCGGGATCAGGCACTTAAAGCGCATCATCCCTTTGCGAGAGAGGCGATCTGGACAACCCACACTGAAGTGGTGCCTTAGATCAGGAAGCGGCGTGAGGTTCAGAACTCGTAATCGGGTGGTTTGATGTCTTTCAGGCGCAGATAGACCTCCGCCTGGCCGCGGTGGTGCGCGGTGTGGGTGAAATAAGCCCAGAGCCACTCGAATCCCGTCAGGTTCCGAGCCGGCGGCCCAACCACCGTATCCATTCGTTCCGGCGTCATGGCTGCAACGGCTTTGTCGCAGAATTCGAACGACTCTTTCAAAAACGGAATCGCCGTCTCCCTGGCGACGTCTACCTTGATCGGCGCCTTGCTCCATTCCGCAATCTTTGGCGGCAACTCAGGTCTGGGCAATCCGCTGGCGTTGGCGCAGCCGCCTTCGTTGGCCATGGCAATGTGCGCCATCAGCTCGCCAAAGCTCATCTCCACTGGATTTGGCCTGAAGTTGTAATCCTCGGCCGGCATGGCTTCGGCCACGGCGACCGTGAATTCGCCGGATGTCTTCCAGTGTTTGGCCAGCGCGTCTTTCAGGGCGGTCTGGGCGAGCGCGGGCACGGCAAGCAAAGCCAGCGCCGGCACAAAGATGGATGAAAAAACTCTCTTCATGACGGATCGATATCCTTCATTGCACTTCCGCTTTGTTGCACTTTCCTGCACAGAAGAAACGCGCTCGTTTCGAAAACCAGCAAGCGCAGCGCGAATCGGTGTGCGAACTCTTAGAGCGCCGCCAGCGCTTCGGCCTGCGTGGGGAAGAGTGAGGCGTATTTCGTGATGCCCACCATGGTGAATACCTTGGTGAAGTGCGGCGAAAGGCCGAAGGCGTAAACCTTCTGGCCGGAGTTGGACGCCTCGATGAGCAACTGGATGATGAGCGCGATGCCGCTGGAGTTGATGTAATCGACACCGGTGAAATCGAGGAGGATGAGCTTGGTGGTCTCCTTCGACAGGCCCTGATAGGCGCCGAGGACAGCATCCTTCGAGGTGCTGGCGATATCGCCCTCAAAACGGAGGACAGCAACCGGGTAGCCATGGGTGGACGTAAGATGGTCGACGCGCGACTTGGTTTCGGTCTGCACTTTTCAATTGCCTCCGCTTTCTATTTGAGTTGAATTTCCGGTTGCCGATTTTAGATTTCGATTACGCTGCCTCTTTATTCAGCTTAATCACCAGACGCACGTAGCTGCATTTTCCGTCGGAGCCCGGCACCCACTCCGCTTCGTCGACCAGGGCCTGAATGAGAAACATGCCCATGCCGCGAGGATCTTCTTCGCCGTGCATTTTGCGATCGATGTCGGGTTTGGGAGGCTGCTTCTTGATTCCTGTGCCGTCATCGAGAACCTTCACCTCGAGGGCTTCGGGGTCAGCGCGGAGCACCACACCGACGGAGAGTTTTTCGTCGAGACGGTTGCCGTGTTCGATGGCGTTGATACAGGCTTCGGCGACGGCTGTCTTGAGATCTTCAATGCGATCTTCGGGGAAACCTTGCAGCTTGGCTACCGACGCTGCCGTGCTCATGGCCACTTTCTCGTAGCCCAGTTTGGTGGGCAGGCGCATCTCGACGGTAGTGGATTTCAAATCGCTCATGCGTGCACGACCCCGCGACACAACGCCAGAGCAGTCATGTCGTCAGCTTGCGGGCCCCCCTCGCCAAAAGACCGAATGGCTGTCCACAATGCATCGAGGATACCATCGGCATTCTCGAAAGGGCACGTAGAAAATTCATTCAAAAGCCTTTCTGGACCAAATTCCTCATCCCCTTTGAAGACTTCTGTGAGGCCGTCAGTATAGAGGAGCAAGCGGGCGCCGGGCGCCAATGCGCGGTGCTCGCTGGTGTAAGTCATGCCCTGCATCATGCCCAGCGGAGGACCGGAGGCGTCCAACTGGCGGGGCGGGTTTCCCGCTGCCACCAGGAAGCCGGGATTGTGGCCGGCATTGACGAACTCGGCTTCACCAGTTTCGGGGTGCAGGCGCAGGAAGATCGCCGTGACGTAACGGCGGCGCACTTCTTCGCCCTCGGCCCAATGATGCTGGTTCATGCGCACGGCCAACTCATCGAGCGGCAAGCCGGTAGCTGCGATACCGCGAAAGGCGGAGCGAAAGCTGAGAGACGTGATGGCCGAGGCGAGCCCTTTCCCGGCCACATCGGCCACGGCCATCAGGAGACTGCCGTCGGGCTGTTCGACAATGTCAAGATAGTCGCCGCCGACTTCGTAGCATGCGTCGGAGCGGAAGGCCACCGAGTAGCCGGAGATCTCGGGCAGACGATGCGGCAACAGGGAGCGCTGGATGTTGCGGGCCGCATCCAGGTCCTGCTGAAGCCTGGCGAACTCGATGTTGCGCTTGTGGTTGCGGGCATTCTCAAGAGCGACGGCAGCCTGCAGGACCAGCCCTTCGAGAAAATCAGCCTCGTACAGAGAAAGTTCGCGGCCACCCGGCGAGGCGACGACAAGCTCGGTCATGGTTCGGCCATCGCGATCGGCAAGCGCATAAGTGAGCAGCTGCGCGGCCTCAGCGGCTTCGGGGGCGGTGGCATCGGGCACGTCGCCATAAGCGAAACCGCTTCCCGGAAAGGCTGCGCCGGCCATTTCGAGCTCGCGGACGACAATGCGCAGGACCGACTCAAGAACAGCCTCTTCGCGAATGGTGGAATGCACCTGGCGCGAAGCCTCGAGCAGAGCCTGCAGGCGCGCGACCTGCTGTTGCAGCTCGATGGTATCGCCGCCGCTGACCAGTTGCGCGTCGGCTGCCATGATTGACCCCCGTGGAATCTGAATGTATCACGGCGAAGCTGGAGTTGAGCAGCTTTGCGGTCGCCGTCACAGCGGCTTGGCCGGTGGGGACGTAAAGTCACCCCCGCGGAGGGTTTATGAGTGCAGAAACTCGTCTGGGAATGCGTGTTGTCCTGCTGGGGCTTTTGAGCTGGCTGATTCCGTTTGCCGCCGGAATTCTGCTGTTTGCGGTGAAGAAGGCGAATTCAGCGCTGTTTACCACGCTCATGTACCTGGTGGTGCTGGTGACCGCGGGCGCGCTGTTCGGATGGTACTTCCGCAACCGGGCGGTTTCGGTTCGAGAGGGACTGCTGGTGGGCGCTGCCTGGCTGGCCATCAGCCTGGTTCTGGATTATCCGATGTTTGCCTTTGGACCGTTGAAGATGTCGCCGCTCGCTTACTACTCTGAGATCGGGCTGGTGTATCTGACGTTTCCGCTGTTCGGGCTGCCGGCGCCCAGGATGGCCAAAGCATGAGTCGCCCGGTTTAAAGCCATGGGAATCACCGGGCAGTCAATTCGAATTGCTGAATGACGATTCTGGGGCCGACGAAAGCGTGTTCGCGGCCGGTGAGGATGCGAACCGTAATTTCATCGAAGCTGCGCAGCCGAGCATGAAGCGGAAAGAGGAAACGGGCAGTGCCGCCGCGCAAAGCCGTGGCGCCGGAAGAATGGCGGGCGTCTTCGTATTCAAGCGCTTGAGGGCCCAGTTCGATTGCCGGTTTTTGGGGGAAGCGCGAGTCTTTGAGCTGAAGTGCGAGCGCGACTGTGCCCGAATCGCTGCCCTCGCTGAGGGCTTCGACAACGATTTCGCGGCACGCGGAAACAGGAATTCGCCCGGCGAGTTTCTGATCGGCCTCAATTTCCAAAGGACGAAGATTGGCAGCCCGAATGTTTGTGTTGAACGGGCTGGCGTGAGCTTTATGCGCCTCAGGACCAGGCTGCGCCTCGGGAGCCTGGAAGTACCAGTAGGGGCCGTCGAAGCGAATGATCAGCGGTTTCGCCGATCGCGGCGCGAACAGACTGGCTCGAGCGGGGATAGGCGCGACGATCTGTTGTCTTGGCGGCTCGGGCCAAAGGATAACGCTCTCATAGCCGTCCACGATGTCCACAGGAGTAACGGCGAAAGGCTGGTGTCGAGAGGCGCCAGAGGTCGAGGCGGCAGAGCTGTCGGCCGCCGCTTCAACGCGGTTGCGATAGTCGACGCCGTCAAGCAGAGCCCACAGTGTCGCCAGCACGGCAAGAAACGCGAGACCGATAACTCGCCTGCCGCCGCGTCCGGCCGAATTCTGGCCGTGAGTCCATTCGACGGGCGCGAAAGTCCTCTTCCAGACAAACAAGAAAACAGCTGCGGCGACCAGCCCAGTTGCGAAGAGAAATACGCGTTCATGGAGCGCGAAGGGCAGAAAACTGATCGCCATTGCGATCACGCAGCCGGCGGCATCGCGGGGGACGGGCCGGAGCGTTTCAGCGAATAGCTGCTTCTGGGTGCCTGCGGGCGCAGCATCGCCTGAAGAGCATCCCATCTCGGCGACGATGCGGCGAAGTCCCGCCGCCAACCCGGCCGCGCTGATGGCGGCGACAGCAAGGCTCAACGATGATTCCTGCGCAGCGAACAGGACGACGGCTGGAATCCAGATCCAGCCGGTCGCGCAGGTGAGCGCGAAGAGTGAGTACGGCAGAGGGAGAAGCGAACCATGCGCTGCGGAGCGCCTCCAATACCACCACTGGCCCGCCGCGCCCGCCAGCGCCCCCGTTGCAACATAGAGGATGGCTCGCGCAGCAAGATTCGCGAATGACGGGGCATGCGACGAAGGCAGCCGGCACAGCAGAATCGAAGCAATCAATGAATTCACCAGGCCGGCGAAGACAAGAAAGCGGAGCAGGGTGGATGGGCCGATGCGATCGAACTCCGTCTGAAAGAGCGTTTCATGGGGCGCGGTGGCGGGGATTTCGATGGGGGGAGCGATGGGCGGCGCCGCCGCAGCCGCGGCCAGCGGCCTGGTGTGCCAGAGCGCCACCAGAAGAGTGATGAAGTAAGGAACACGCAACGCGATGGCCCATGTGCGCAGATCGATCAGTTCGCCCACTGTCAACATGGTTGTGCGCGCAACATGCGGGCCCGGGAAAGAAAGCAGATTCATGACAACGAAAGTTCCAAAGTAGACAGGCAGGAAGATGGAAAGCGCGCGGAGGAATGATCTCGCGATCGGGCGGAGAGAGATGCGGGATTTGAATTGCGCCTGAGCGATGTGGAAGAGGAACAAGCCCGCCCACAGAAAGACGAGATTCAAAAGAAACCAGACCGCAAAGCGCGAAAGATCTCCGAACGGCCAATCCATCCGCCACACCTGATCGTGAAGGCGGGAACGATTCTGCAGGCGATCGATGAGGATGGCCCAGACCGGCGCCAAACCGGCCCACAAAACGGAGAAGAGAAAAAGCGCGCCGCGCTGGTTGAGGCCTTTGAGCCATCCGATGGCAAGCGCCGCCAGCGCCTGGCGCCAGTACCAGGCTGTCGAGCGGCCACAGCGAAACTCTTCCTCGAGATCGCCGGCCAGGGCATCGTCGCGCTCAGCGAGGGCAGAGTGCTCGAGCAGCCATGTGGCAATCGGCGGTGGCTCCCTGCGCTTCATTCCGTTCTGCGGCCTCCTCGCCCCAATTCGCGCTATCGCAGTCAGGCAGCCACTTTCACGCGGCGCCGGGAATTCGACGCAAGAATCCAAAGTGCGCTCGCCGTGCCAACGAAAAATGGAAGATAACCGATGGCCGTCCATACGGTGATGTCGCTCAATACGCCAGTCAACGTCAGAGTGCGCCAATCCACCGCAAGGCCATTGGAGGCCGGGCTGAGCGTCAGAGTCACCGCAATCACGCAGGTTCCGGCAATCGCGTACGCCGCAAAGCTCGCGAGCAGCGCCCGGCCAAAACACCGAAGATGCAATTTCGCAAACGCAAAGCGGCAGAGCGCCACATAGACCAGGACCCCGAGCCAGATAAAGACCGTGTCCCCGCCGGCTCCCAGCGCAAAGGCGCAAATGGTCGACCATGGAAAGGGAAGTCTCCACAGAATGTCATCCAGCCGGCCATTCCTGAAGTGGCGGAGGAATTCGAGCCGCCAGGCGGGAGAAAGCAGCGACCAGATCGCCGCGAACAGCATTGCCTCGTGCCTGCGCCAGACGCTGCGGCACCACTCCCGGGCGAGCGCTGCCAGCGCCTGGCGCCAGTACCAGGCTGTCGAGCGGCCACCGCGAAACTCTTCCTCGAGATCGCCGGCAATGGCTTCATCGCGTTCCGCGGTTGTCAGATGCTCCATCAGCCACGTGGCGATTCGCGGAGGATTCCTTGAGCTCATATCCGCTCCTGCGGCAGTTCAAGTTTGAAGTCGGGGATGGCCTGCCAGAGGCGCGTGAGCACGCGGCGGGTTTCGCGCACCTGGCGCAGCCCTTCTTTGGTGATGCGGAAGTAACGCTTGGCCTTGCCGCCTCGCTCGGGCGTGGGATCACCGAGCACGGAGGTCACCAGGCCTTTGGCCTCGAGCCGTTCGAGCGCGGCGTAGACACTGCCAACAGATACGCTTCGTCCGCGATGCGCCTCGAGCTCCCGCGAGATGGGAACCCCATAGGCTTCGTCGCCCAGGCGAACCAGCGTGAGCAGGATCATCAATTCAAATTCGCCGAAGAAGCTTCGCTCCGCCATTACTTCAATAATAGCGAAGAAATAAAGGTCTGCAACCGCTTGTCAGCAAATCCAGCCGGGTTTGGCCGGGTTACCGGCGCATGCACTCTGATGCAATTTCGCGCACGGTTATTCCGGCGGGAGTATGCTGTTGTGCAACGCTCCTGAAAGGAAGACTTCCATATGGACTACGCCCCTTTGATGCGCTACGGCTGGATTGTCGCGGTGCTGCTGGTCCTTCTGCTCTACAAGGCGGTGCTGCGCTATCTCTTTGGGACGGTGATCGTTACCAAGGACCAGATCGGCATCGTGAACAAGAAGTGGGTGGTGATGGGGAAGAACCGCACGCTGCCCGACGGCGCAATTGTGGCGCTGCACGGCGAGGCGGGTTTGCAGGCCGATACGCTGGCGCCGGGCATTCACTTCGGGCTTTGGGCGTGGCAGTATGCCGTGACGCTGGCGCCCTTTACGACCATCGACAAGGGGCAGATCGGCATTGTGGAGGCGCGCGACGGCAAGCCGCTTTCGAGCGGGCGCGTGCTGGCCAGGGCCGTGGAATGCAATTCGTTTCAAAACACCCGGGCCTTCCTCGATAACGGCGGTGAGCGCGGGCCGCAGATCTCGGTGATTCCCCCGGGAACCTACCGCATCAATACGGCGATGTTCCAGGTGTACGCGGCAGAAGTCTTGGAGATCCCCGACAATCAGGTGGGCATCGTCACCACCAAGGACGGCGCGCCGCTGGCCACCGGCGAGATCGCCGGCAAGGAGACGCCGAACCACAACATGTTCCAGGACGGCGAGGCGTTTATCCGCAATGGCGGGCACCGCGGTTTGCAGGAACAGGTGATCCTGGCCGGACGATACTTCATCAATCCGCGATTTGCCACGGTGCAGATTGTGCCCATGACCGACGTGCCCATCGCCAACGTGGGCGTGGTGATCGCCTACGTGGGCGACGAGGGCGTGGATCAGACAGGCGACGCATTCAAGCACGGCAATCTGGTGAAGAAAGGCCAGAAGGGAGTTTGGGTTGAGCCGCTCGACCCGGGCAAGTATCCCATCAATCCTTACACGCACAAAGTGGAGCTGGTGCCGACGGCCAATATCGTCTTGAACTGGGCGACAGGGAAGTCGGAGGCGCACAAGCTGGATGAGCGGCTGTCGACCATCACAGTGCGGTCGTCGGATGGATTCACCTTCAACCTGGACGTGAGCCAGATCATTCACATTCCCCGGAACGATGCGCCGAAGGTAATTGCGCGATTCGGCACGATGGCCAACCTGGTGACGCAGGTGCTGGAGCCGACCATCGGCAACTACTTCCGCAACGCGGCGCAAACTTCAGATGTGATCGAGTTCCTGAAGGGGCGCACGGAGCGGCAGAAGGAAGCAAAAGACGCGATTCAGGGAGCGCTGGTGGAGTACAACGTGAACGCGATCGATACCCTGATCGGCGACATCACGCCGCCCGAGGCGCTGATGAAGACGCTGACCGATCGCAAGCTGGCCGAGCAGGAGCAGGTGACCTACAAGACGCAGCAGCTTGCCGAAGAGACGCGCAAAGACCTGCAGCAGGCCAAGGCCATGGCGGATACGCAGGCGCGTGTGGTGGATGCGGAGCGGAGCGTTTCGATTGCGGAGTTTTCCGCGCAGGCGCTGGTGAAGCAGGCCAGCGGCGAAGCGCAGTCGAAGACCATCAACGCCAACGCGGACGCCACGGTAATTACGACGGTGGGCAACGCCGAGGCGGAGAAGACCAAGGCGGTGGGAACAGCCGAGGCTGACGTAATCAAGCTGAAGATTTCGTCGATGGAATCGGGCAACTACGCAGCGGTGCAGATCGCCACGGCCTTGGCTTCGAACCACATCAAGCTGGTGCCTGACATTATGGCCGGCGGCGGAGCAGACCAGGGCAGCGGACTGATCAACGTGCTGCTGGCCAAGATGCTCACCGGGAGCAACGGGACAAACGGCACGAACGGCGGCTCGCCGACGCAGGACGGCAAGTAGGCCAAGGCGAGGGGAACGGCTCCCGCCGATGGAACGGCGCCAGTGGTGAGGTCGGGAGTTGTCGGTGCGAAATCGCATTGGAGCGATTCGCCTTACGCATGTCCCGCCGGGTTGTGCGCCGCAAAAATCAGCAGCACGTAGCCGCCAACCGCGTTTGAGAGTAATATTGGGCAAACTTCCCCAGGGCTCACCAGGCAAACCATCAGGAGGTCACTTATGCCATTGCATCTGCTTTCGCAGGCAGCCGCGGTAAGCGGCAAATTCGCGAGCCGCGGCACGCCATTCGTGGCCGTGCTTGCTCTCGCCGCACAGATCGCGGCTCAAAATCCGGTCATCCCGAGTATTGCCGACCGGGACGATGCGGCAAGCCGCCCGCAGCAAGCCGCGTCGCCAGTTTCCGATCCATCACCCGCGGAAATCTCCGCGCCTGCGCCGGCGCCGGCGCAGGAAGAAGCCAGTCTGACGTCGAGCTCGCAGACCATACCGTTTCTGGCTATCGAAGCAGGACAGGACAACAGTCAGAGCTCAAGTTCTTCGTCGAGCCAGCAGGCCACGGCTCCCCCGAGCCAACCCGCGGCAACCAAGGCCAAGCACACTCATCGCGGCCTTGGCATCGCCCTGGCTGTGGTGGGGACGGCTGCGTTCGTGATAAGCGTTGGCGCCTACGCGACCGTTACCGGCCCAGGAGATCTTTGCCACGGCGGAAATCAATCGGGTAACTGCAACGCCGCGCACACTGCCACGCTGGTGGTGATGCCCGTGGGCGGGGCAATGGCAGTGGCAGGATTCTACCTCGCGTTCCACTGAAACCGCATCCGGCGGCCCAGACACGCCATGCACGCTGAACTCGGCCGTAATCGGCTCAAACGGGCGCGCGAAGAAGCGCGCTCGAAATTCGCCGGCAGGGTGGATCGCGTTTTTTTACGCGGTCTTTAGAAATCTGGACCTAAAGTGTGCCTTTGGGGACAGTGCGCTCTGCGGCCGGGGGAAATCTCTTTCTCTTTAGCTGTGGTATTGTCGGAGCTATCCTTGAATGGACAGAGAGAAGCTTCCCTGACGTATCTAAACAACTGTCCGCCGGTAGGCAACTGCTTTCGTTCGCCATTTGAGCTTTTTCTGCCTTTGAGTTCACGGGAAGGCGTGGTGTTTTCTATCGCTACAGAAAGGCGGGGCACGCATGAATCCGGTCACGGCACCCACTGACGCGAACCTGGTCTTCACCCTCGAAGAGATCACGCGCCTTGCGGAGTCGGAAGGCAAACCCGCCGACACGCTGATGAACCTGGTGGCGCTGATTGCGGCGCGATTCAGGACCGATGTTTGTTCGGCGTACCTGCTCGAACCCGACCGCTCCAACCTGGTGCTGGCGGCGACGGTGGGGCTGCATCCGCGATGTATCGGCACGCTGCGCATGCCGCTGAACGAAGGATTGACCGGAATGGTGGCGGAGCAGTTGTTGCCGGTAGCCGTAGCCGATGCGCGCGAACATCCGCGCTACAAATACTTCAAGGAGTCCGGCGAGGAAGAGTATCACTCGTTCCTGGGCGTGCCGCTGATCGACCGCGGTGTGTTGCAGGGTGTTCTGGTGGTGCAGACCAAGGAAACGCGAGTCTTTCACGAGCAGGAGATTCGCAACCTGGTGGAAGCCGCGAACCAGGTGGCGCCGGTGGTGAGTGAGGCGCGCACGCTTGACCGGTTTATCGCGCCGGCGCAGGAAAAGCTATGGGCTCTGGCGAGAAATGTGTGGTGGTGCTGGGACCAGGATTGCGTGAGCGTGTTCCGCGATTTGAATCCATCGCGCTGGCGCAAATTGAATCAGAATCCCATTGCGCTGCTGAACGAGATGCCGCTGGGCGAGATCGAGCGGCGGGCGACGGAGCATGTGCTGCACAGCCGCATCAACTATGCTTACAGGCGGCAACGGGAGTATCTGAGCGACGACCGCACGTGGGGAGCGGGCCACGCCGGCGTATTGCGGCCCCGGCCGGTGGCGTATTTCTCCGCCGAGTTCGGGCTGCACGAGTCTCTGCCGATCTACTCCGGCGGGTTGGGCATTCTGGCCGGCGACCACATCAAGAGCGCTTCGGATCTTGATATTCCCCTGGTTGGTGTCGGCCTTTTCTACGGGCAGGGATACTTTTTGCAGCGCCTGGACGAGAACGGCTGGCAGCGCGAGGAGTATCTCGGCAACGACGTGAATCAACTGCCCATGCAGCCCGCCATCGGCGCAAACGGCGAGCCGGTGGTGGTGGAGATCGCCACGCGGGGGGCTTCAATTCGCGCCAAGGTGTGGCAGGTGAAGGTGGGCCGCTGCGATCTGCTGCTGCTCGACTCGAATGTGGCGGGCAATGCGCCGGAGGATCTGGAGACCACGTCGCGGCTGTACGGCGGCGATGCCAGAACGCGCATCCGGCAGGAGCTTTTGCTCGGCGTAGGCGGTTATCGCGCGCTCAAAGCCATGGGCATTACGCCGGGCGTCCTGCATTTGAACGAAGGCCACAGCGGGTTTGCGGTGTTTGAGGCGATTCGCACGCGCATGGAAGAGGAAGGACTGGATTTTTATGCGGCGGCGCGCCAGATTCCGCGCGAGGTGATCTTTACGACACACACCCCGGTGCCGGCAGGGCACGACCGCTTTTCTCCCGGATTGATTGAAGAGCACCTCGGCCCGCTGCGCGACCAATTGTGCATCTCGCACGAAAACCTGATGGGCTTCGGCCGCGAACATCCAACCGATTACGGAGAATCCTTCTGCATGACGGTGCTCGGCCTCAAGCTGGCGCGCCGCGTGAACGCCGTGAGCTCGCTCCATGGCGAAGTGTCGCGCGCCATGTGGCGTGAACTTTATCCCGGCGGCTCGGAGGACGAGGTGCCGATCGGCCACGTGACCAACGGCGTGCACGTGCCATCCTGGCTGGCGCCGCAGATGCGCCGCTTGTATGACCGGCACCTGGGCGTGGGCTGGCAGCGCCAGAGCGGCGCTTCAGAGACATGGAGCGCAATTGAGAGCGTCGATGACGGTGAACTGTGGGAGACGCACCTGGCCCTGAAGGCGCAATTGCTTGACTTTGTGCGGCGGCGCGCGCACGAGCAGGCGGAGCGGCGGAAAGAGCCGGCTGAGGCGCTGAAGCGGCTGGACAAGGTGCTCTCACCCGACGCACTCACCATCGGATTTGCGCGCCGGTTTGCGACCTACAAGCGCGCCAACCTGGTTCTGAAAGACATGGAGCGGCTGGCGGCGATGGTGAACGATGCCAAGCGTCCGGTTCAGTTTGTCTTTGCAGGCAAGGCGCATCCCCACGATGAGCCGGGCAAGCGCGTTCTGCAGCAGATTGCGGAGCTGATGCGCACTGAGAACTTCGCCAACAAGCTGGTGTTCGTTGAAGACTACGACATCAACGTGGGCCGCTACCTGGTGCAGGGCGTCGACGTATGGCTGAATAATCCTCGGCGCCCGCTGGAAGCATCGGGCACGAGCGGGATGAAGGTGGTGCTGAACGGCGGGCTGAATCTCTCGGTTCTCGACGGATGGTGGGCCGAAGCCTACGACGGACTGAACGGATTTGCCATCGGTACAGGGCGTACGCACTCCAATATGGATGTGCACGACAGCCGCGACAGCGAGGACTTGTATCGCGCCCTGATCGATGAAGTGATCCCGCTCTACTACGACCGCGACCGCGACGGGCTGCCGCGGGGATGGATCAAGCGCATGAAGCGCACCATTCGCACCCTCGGATGGCGATTCAATGCCGATCGTATGGTGATGGATTACACCACGAAATGCTATGTTCCGGCGGCGGGCGGCACGTCGAGCGAGGTGAGGGTGCCGGCCTGACCGATGTTCCGGCCGGCCGATCCGGCCTTGACGCTCGGTGACTCCAATTCAATGGACATGCGTGGAATTGCTCAGCCGACCAATTCCATTTCCTTGAGCGATTCCGCATACGGCGCGCGCAGCGCACCGCGTTCCGTGATGATGGCGGTGATGTATCTGGCGGGCGTGACGTCGAACGCCGGGTTGCAAATGCCAACGCCATTCGGCGTCAGCTGGGTGCCGGCGTGATGCGTGACTTCGCGCGCGGGGCGTTCTTCAATGGGGATCGCGTCGCCCGAGGCAGTGGCGAGGTCGATGGTGGACCAGGGCGCGGCCACGTAAAAAGGGATTCCGTGCTCGCGCGCCAGGATAGCCACGTTGTACGTGCCGATCTTGTTTGCGGTATCGCCGTTGCCGGCGATGCGGTCAGCGCCGACCACCACGGCCTGGATTTTGCCCTGGCGCATCAGACTGGCGGCCATGTTGTCGCAAATGACGGTGGTGGGAATGCCGTCGGCCATCAACTCCCACGCCGTAAGCCGCGCTCCCTGCAGAAAGGGACGGGTTTCGTCGGCGTAAACGTGGATGCGCTTGCCCTGCTCGACGGCGGCGCGGATGACGCCGAGAGCAGTGCCATAGCCGCAAGTGGCCAGAGCGCCGGCGTTGCAATGCGTGAGAACCCCGCCCTCGTCCGGTAATAACGTGGCGCCGTGCGCGCCCATGGCCTTGCACGCGGCGATGTCCTCGTCGTACATGGCATGCGCTTCGGCGAGGATCCTTTCCTTCGCTTGGGCCAGGGATGCGCGCGACGCCAGCAGCTTTCGAAAAAGCAGTTTCATCCGATCGATAGCCCAGAAGAGATTCACGGCGGTGGGGCGGGTAGCGGCGAGGCGCGCGCAGATCTTCTCGAATTCGGGAGCAAAATCAGCGATGTTGTCGGCCTTGGTGCTCTTTGCGCCGAGCGCGATGCCGTAGGCCGCAGAGACGCCGATGGCCGGCGCGCCCCGGACGACCATGGTGGTAATAGCCTCGGCCACCTGTTCGTATGTCGTTGCCAGCACATAGCTCTCCTCGAGCGGGAGCCTGGTCTGATCGAGGAATTGGACGCCCTCCGGGGTCCACGTAAGGGTAGGAATCATGCAATTCCAGTGTAAACGAGTAACAGAAGTCCGGTCTTCGCATCACCGGCAGGAGATCGGGAGATAAGCAAACAGGGATCCAGGGCCGCGATTGGCGGAGTGGTTTCAGCGCCGGCCGCTGCTCTGCTTGAAAGCAGTCTGCTGCATGCAATGCCCGCTCGATGCCATGCTGAAAACATTTACAGAATTCGCTGGACGCGCCGCGCGGCAATGCGTAGAGTGGTTCCGATAGTTTTCCGTGAAGTTTATCGAGGAAAAAAGAAAGGAAGATTTGTTTCATGGAAACGCAATCCACCTCGACGCAGGCGCAGACTGCGCCCAATTACACCGTCCCATTTGCGATCGTCGCCTGTCTTTTCGGCATCTTCGGTTTTCTCACCAGCCTGAACAATCAACTGGTGGGCAAGCTGAAGGAAACCTTCGCGCTGGGCTATGGGCCGGCCATGCTGGCCACGGCAGCGTGGTTTCTGGCCTATCTGGTCTTTTCGGTTCCTTCAGGCAAGTTGATCGAGAAAGTCGGCTACAAGAAGACGATGGTGATTTCGCTGTTCATCATGGTGGCCGGCGCGCTGGCTTTTGTTCCCGCCGCCAACCGGGTCAGCTTTCGCCTGACGCTGGGCGCCATCTTTCTGCTGGCCACCGGCGTCTGTGCCCTGCAGACCTCGGCCAATCCCTACGCTGCGATCCTTGGACCGGAATCGAGCGCCGCGCTCCGGGTCAACCTGGCGCAGGCGTTCAACTCGGGAGCGTCAGCCTTAGCTCCAGTAGTAGCGACCACATTTATATTGACCAACACCAGCCGGCTTGGCACTGTGACCGAGCAGGCGCATATGCTGATCACGCCCTACATCGTGATCGCCCTGGCGCTTCTCTTGCTTGGCTTCGCCGTCATGGGGCTGCACCTGCCCACCGTCAACCTCACGCGCGACTTCCGCCCTTCCGACGCCAATGCGCTCAGCCAGCGATCCATATGGAGCCACCCGCACGTTGTTTTGGGCATGATTGGAATCTTCTTCTATGTAGGTTTGGAGATCTCTCTGGCCGCTATCGGCGTGCGCTTCGCCCAGGAACAGGGCATCAGCAGTTTGAAGATCGCAGGCTTTCTTGTCACCGCATATTATCTGCTGATCATGATCGGGCGCTTCATCGGCAGCGCCTTGATGACAAAGATCAAGCCCGAAAAGCTGCTGGTGGGTCTCGGCATCTTCGGCATTCTCCTGATGGTCGCCGGCATGTCCATCTCCGGTGCATCGGCGGTTGGATGCCTGGTGCTATGCGGCTTGGCTAATTCGATCATGTACCCTACGATTTTCGCGCTGGGCATTGCCGAGCTCGGACCTCTGACCAGCAAGGGATCGGGGGTCATCACTATCGGCAATGTGGGAGGCGCGGTGATCCCGCCACTCTTCGGCCTGATGGCCGATCACATGGGAATTCAACATGCTTTCCTGCTGATGATCCTGTGCTATGTGTTCGTGGCGTATTACGGGTTGTGGGGCTACAAGCCCGAGCGCAACATCGCAGCGTAAAGCATTGGCGAGCCATCGGGAGAGGCCCTCCTGCACCCGCCGGAGGGCTTTTTGGGGGGCGCCCGGGAAGTGGCGCCGGATGAATGACGCAGGTTTGGCGGGACCTGGGGCCCGTGCCTGCCTCAAAGCGAGACAGAAAAATGCATCGGCCTGGGACAGCATTTGCAGCGCATAGAAACAGCGTCTGAACCAGGCTGAAACAGATTGCATTGGGGCGCGACAAAGCGGGGTAAAAAGATTCCTGAAGAAAATGACTAAAGTAAATTCCCCCCGAACCGATGAACGGGGTGGATGCAAAAGGCCCATCCGAGAATGGCAGCGAATGAGAAAGCGCTGCTGGAGGTGAGGCCGCCAGGCATCTCAAAAAAGGAGTTGACCCATGGCCCTCGGTGTATTGAACAACCTGTCGGCGATTTACGCTGAGAATAACCTGAACAACACGAACAACAGCCTGCAGACAGTCTTGCAGCAGTTGTCTTCGGGGTCGCGCATCAACTCCGGCGCCGACGACGCGGCCGGCCTATCGCTGGTGAACGGCCTGGGCGCGAACTCGGCGGCGCTGACGCAGTCTGGAACCAATGCAACGGAGGGTGTAGGACTACTGCAGGTAGCTGACGGCGCGCTTTCGCAGGTTACGAGCCTGCTGAACCGCGCCATCACGCTGGCCACCGAGGCATCCAACGGCACTCTCGACAGCGCGCAGGAGGCGGCGGCCAATCAGGAGTACCAGTCGATCCTGTCCGAGATCAACAACATCGGATCGACGACCACCTTCAATCAGAACCAGGTGTTTACGGGTTCCACGGCGGGCGTGGACATTTTCACGGGCGATTCATCGTCGAAGGGTTCGTCCATCGACAATCTCTATTTCGCCGCGCTCAGTTCCTCCAATGTCGGCGATGTCGGCGGCTCGGTGGAGCAAAACAGCAATGGCGTGTTTGTTGATCTCTCAAAGGACAACCCGGCCGGCACGCTGGCCACCGCCGCGCAGACTGGCGATACAGTTACCGGCGGCTTGACCTTCACCACGACAGCCGCAAACGGAACAACCAGCACCTTTACCACAACTGCAACCACAATCGCCGCGCTGATCGCGCAAATCAACGCCGCAGACATTCCCGGCGTGACTGCCATTTTCACGACCGCCGGCACGGTGGGAGATGCGGTGAGCGGCACAACCGCATCCGGCGATACCGGCATCCAGCTCACCAATACCAATCCCAACGTGGCCATCGCCGAGGGAGGGACCGCACTGGCAGATTCAACCTCTGGCGGGACCACGGCCCTGGACCAGAACAGCGCGGCAATGACGACAATCGGCTACGCGTATGCGTCGGGCGGCGATGCGACTGCCGACCTGGCGGAAACCAATCTTTTGAACTCGACCGCGGCGCAAAGCGCTGAAACCGTGCTGAACGCGGCGATCTCCGACGTGGCCGCGCAGGACGGATATATTGGCGCGCAGATCAACACGCTGAACGCCATCAGCCAGGTGATGAGCACGCAGCAGGAGAACATTGTTTCTGCGCAAAACGCCGTGCAGGCGACCGATTACGCGTCCGCCACTTCGAACATGTCGAAGTACGAGATTCTGAGCCAGACCGGCATCGCGGCATTGGCGCAGGCCAACCAGGTGCAGCAGGAAGTGACCAAGCTGTTGCAGTAAACAGCGGCCGGCGGTCAGCGAGAGTTTCCGATGAGATAGCAGTTTAGAAAGATTGCAGTATTTGCAAAAGATACCCAGGGACAGGGAAGCGGCAAAGCGCGAACTTTGCCGCCTTTTTTTGGCATAATCGCTGGGATGCGGAATGACGGAGGCTGCCGCGATGCGCCGCCGGATGTGACTCTGATCACGGCGCTGCAAAAGCGCAACCGCTAAGATTCTTAAGGGATTGCGGCCTCTGTTCCCGGGACAATTCAACTTTCGAGCGCCCCCCTTCTCATTACCCCACCTTGGGAACCTTCGCTGCTTCGGGCCACAGTCGACCACGGAGTGTAATCACATGACAGGCAATCGCCGGAAGATCGTCATCATTGGCGGCGGAATCGCCGGACTCTGCACCGCCGTATTTGCGCTGAACTGCGGCTACGAAGTGGAATTGCTGGAGATGCACGACATGGCCGGCGGCCTGGCGATGAGCTGGCGCCGCGGCGCATACACATTCGAGACCTGCCTTCACTGGTTGCTCGGCTCCAAACCCGGCAACGAGTTCCACGCCCAATGGCAGGAAGTTTGCGACATCGGCAAGCTGACATTCGTTGATCCCGAGGTTTTCCTCTTGATTGAAGACGAAAGCGGCGATCGCCTGAGAATCTACACCGATGTCGACCGCCTCGAAGCCGAGCTGCTCGATCGCGCTCCGCAGGATGCGGCCGCAATTCACGAACTGGTTCGCTCGGTGCGTACACTTGCCAGGTTCAAAATGCTCGACCCGTCAGGCGGCTTCTCTGCCAACTGGCTCAACCTGCTGCGCGATCTGCCGGTTTTTCCCACTTTGAGCAAGCTCTCCAGAATAAGCTGCAAGGAATATGGCAGCCGGTTCACCAATCCGCTCTTGCAGAGCTTCTTCGGAAGCGGAGAAATGGGCGAGTTGTCGGCCATCGCGCTGATCTTTTCGCTGGCGTGGATGAGCACCGGGAACGCCGGTTATTGCATCGGAGGGTCGCAGGCGCTCATTCGCCTCATCGAAGAAGAGATCGCAAGCCTGGGCGGCAAAATCCGCTTCAGGGCCAAGGTTGCGCGCATCCTGGTCGAGAATGACTCCGCCGTCGGTGTGCAACTCGCAAACGGAGAATGCATCAAGGCCGATTGGGTGATCTCGGCGGCCGACGGGCACTCCACCATTTTCAATATGCTGCAAGGAAAATACGTCGATGACGCGATTCTCAAGAACTACGAAACGCGTCATCTTTTCCCATCGTATCTTCAGGTTTCTCTCGGCGTGGCTCTCGATCTTAGCGCGCAACCGCCGATGCTTTCGCGCGTCCTTGACGCGCCTGTCACTGTCGATCCCAACACAGAGCTGCGCAACATTGCCTTCCGCTTCTTCCATTACGATCCGACGTTTGCTCCACCGGGTAAAACCGCGGTCACCTGCTTTCTGCCCACGAGCAACTACACCTATTGGACCGGCCTGCGAGAGAACGATCTGGCCGCCTATCGTGCGGAAAAGGACCGCGTGGCCGGGATGGTGATGACCGTCCTGGAAAAATCGCTCCCCGGCGTGCGCGCGGCGATCGAGCTCGTCGATGTATCGACACCGGCTTCGGTGATTCGATACACCGGCAACTGGAAAGGAACCATGGAGGGATGGCTGGTTGAGCCCGGAGCAAGCTTCAAGCCCTTGCCCAACACACTGCCCGGGCTGCAAAAATTCTTCATGGTCGGTCAATGGGTGCAGCCAGGCGGTGGATTGCCGTCGGGGCCCATGACGGCACGGCCCGCGATCAAAGCCATCTGCAGGCACGATCATGTGCCGTTCGATGTTCATGCCGGGCGCAGGCAGGAACATGAGCCGGTCGCGGTGTGATGGCAAAAGAAAACGCTACGCAAACGGGAAGAGAGCCCGGCTGCACCGGTTTCACATTGACCGTGCCGCGGAGCCGCAAACGATGAGCGGCTCTTTCACCAGGAAAAGCCGCCTTGATGAAACGAGAAAGAGGCACACCCACTGTGAAACCAATCTTGAGGATTTCCAAAGTCGTGCGCCCAGGCGCAGTGTTCACCAGGAACCATCTGAATGCAGATAGCCGTCGATGGCGCGCGCAGCTTTGCGGCCTGCGCCCATGGCGAGGATGACGGTGGCCGAGCCGGTGACGATGTCGCCGCCGGCGAAGACGCCGCGTTTGGATGTGCGAAGGGTTTCAGGATCGGCGACGATGTAATTGCGGTGGTTGGTCATGAGGCCGGGCGTGGTGCTTTGGACGAGCGGATTGGCGGTAGTACCCACGCCGATGATGGCGACATGGGCGGGCAGAACGAATTCGGAGCCCGCAACCGGGACCGGACGACGGCGGCCGCTTTCGTCGGGCTCGGCCAGTTCCATGCGAACGCAGCGCGCGCCGGTGAGCCAGCCGTGATCGTCGCCGAGGAACTCGATGGGGTTGGTGAGCATCTGGAAATCGATGCCCTCTTCGCGCGCGTGCTTCACTTCCTCAGCGCGCGCCGGCATCTCGGCTTCAGACCGGCGGTAGACGAGAGTGGCCGAGCGGGCGCCGAGCCGGCGGGCTGTGCGCACGGCGTCCATGGCCGTGTTGCCGCCGCCGAGGACGATCACATCGCGGTGCCGGCAGTCATAAACAGGCTCGTCGAATTCGGGAAACCTGTATGCCCGCATCAAATTGGTCCGCGTAAGGAATTCGTTGGCCGAGTAGACGCCGTTCAGGTGTTCGCCGGGCACGCCCAGAAAAACCGGCAGCCCTGCGCCTGTGGCGACAAAGATGGCGTCGTAGCCTTCGACGCGCATCAGTTCGTCGACCGTGACGCTCATGCCCACGACAACATTGGTCTCGAATTCGACGCCCATGCGGCGAAGATTGTCGATCTCCTCGCGGACGATTGCCTTGGGCAGACGAAACTCGGGAATGCCATAAACGAGGACGCCGCCAAGTTCGTGCAGCGCTTCAAAAACGCGCACGCGGTGGCCTTTCTGGATCAGGTCGCCCGCGGCCGAAAGCCCCGCCGGTCCGCTGCCGACGATGGCAACGCTCTTGCCTGTGGGCGGTGCGATGATGGGCAATCCCAGTTGCCCGCTTTCGCGCTCGAAGTCTGCGATGAAGCGCTCGAGATTTCCAATGGCGACGGGCAGCCCTTTTCTGCCCACGACGCAACCGCCCTCGCATTGGCTTTCCTGCGGACAAACGCGGCCGGTAATGGCCGGCAGCGCGTTGTCTTCGCGCATGGTTGCCGCAGCCCTAAGAAACTGGCCCGCGCAGATGAGCGCGACGATCGTTTTGATCTTGACGCCGACTGGGCAATCGGCCTGGCAGCCCGGCTTCGCGCAGGCAATGCAGCGCGAGGCCTCGGTGAGGGCAGCGGATGCTTCGAGGCCGAGATTGACCTCGTCAAAACAGTGGGCGCGCACTTCGCAGTCGAGCTCGGGCATGGGCACGCGCGGAATCTTCATACGTTCTTTTAAGGGCACCGCATTGGCATCAGGCATGGCGATCGGCCTCCTGCGCCGCGAGCCGGGCCCGTAATTGCGCCGACTTTTTTTCTTTTGAGGCGAGGGCCCGGCGCAGTTCCGCCATCTCCCCATGCTTGTGCGCTTCAAACTCCTTCAGCGATTCGTGTTCCTGGCCGCGGTACATCGCGTTACGCTGCATCAGCACCTCGAAGTTGACTTCGGTCGCGTTGAACTCGGGACCATCGACGCAGGCAAATTTGCTGCCGTTGCCAAGCAGCACGCGGCAGCCCCCGCACATGCCGGTGCCGTCAACCATGATGGAGTTGAGGCTGACAACTGTGTTGATGCCGAGCGGCGCCGTGATCTGGGCAACGGCACGCATCATCGGCACCGGGCCGACGGCGAGAACAAAATCCAATTTGCGGCCCGTGGAAAGGAGGGCGCAAAGCTTTTGCGTGACCAGCCCCTGCTCGCCATACGTTCCATCGTCGGTAAGGATGTAAGCCTCGTGGCTGGCCTGACGCAACTCGTCCTCGAAGATGACCATCTCGCGGCTGCGCGCGCCCTCAATGAAGATCACGCGATTACCGGCTTCTTTGAGCGCTTTTGCCGTAGGCAGAGCCATGGCAGTGCCCACGCTGCCGGCGACAATCGCGGCGGTGCCGTAGTTTCTGATCTCAGAAGGGCGGCCGAGCGGGCCAACAAGGTCGAGAATCGAGTCGCCAGCCTCAAGGCAGTTCAGCATCGCTGTCGTCTTGCCTACGGCCTGCACCACGATGGTGATGGTGCCTGCCGCCGGATTGGCGCATTTGATGGTGAGCGGGATGCGCTCGCCTTTCTCGTGCAGGCGAAGAATGATGAACTGTCCGGGCCGCTGTTTGCGCGCAATGCGCGGCGCTGCAACCTCAAACTGGCGAATGTTCAGGCCCACGGTGCGCGCGGCGACGATGCGGAACATTGGAAACGATCCTCCGAGAGCGACAGGCGGGGCCCGGCTGGGTGATCAGGAATCGCGCCCGTGACAATGAGCGGCCAGGCGCAAACCTCACCCCTTGTTATGCGTCGATTATTCAATGAATTAGGCTGTGCGGACTGTGATGAGAATCACCTGGTAGAGGCGGATTAGAAAGGTGCGCTTTCCCGCCATTTTGGTCACTTTTTGCGACCGAAGATACCGGGTCAAACACTGGGCGATGTAGCTCAGCGCTGCCGCGCCTTCCACAGCAGATAGAGGCACCAGGCCGCGTGGGTGCAGCCGTCGCGAATCTTGCCTTCGAGCATCAGGCGCTCAAATGCGGCGATGGGCATCGAGCGGACGGCGATGTCATGCTCTTCGGCGTCGGGCTTGCCCTTTGTCATTTTCAGCCCTGAAGCCACAAAGACATGATGCCGCTGGCGCGTAAATCCATAGGCGATCCAGCTGAAACCGAGATAATCCATGCGTTCGGCTTCGAGGCCGGTCTCTTCTTTCAGTTCTCCGCGAGCCAGTTCTTCGGGATTCTCGATCGGGCGCTCCCATGCGCCCTGCGGCAGTTCGAGCACGCGCTCCTGGATGGTGTAGCGAAACTGCTCGACCAGCCAGATGCGTTCGTCCCCGGTGTCATCTCTATCGATGGGCAGAATGATGGCGCCGTCGTCCTTCTCGACAACGCCATAGATTCCTCGCTGTCCGTTGGACCGCAGGATCTGGTCCTCGCGCACGCGCATCCATCGATTGCGGTAGACCTCGCGGCTCAGGAGCGTGGAGATGCTGGGCTGGCTCATTCCTTCGAAATTACACCGGTTTCACGGTTACTGTATTCGAAGCCGCCAAAGCGAAGTGGCCTTTTCCCTTAAGAAAAAGCCACCGTGACGGAAGCGAAGACCGGCGACATCAACTGTGAAACCGATCTAACAGTTCACCACAACCGCGGAGCAGCCGGCCCGCTCGGGACGCCAATGCACCAGAAACTCGGTCACAGAGGAGGATTCCATGCGGCGCATCGCCTCAAACTCCCCATTCTTCTGGCTGTAAAGCAGCTTGCCTTGCTCGCTGAGAACGGCGAGTGCGGGCACGCCGCGCTCGAGCGGGACGCCGAACTTCTCTGCGAGGTCGACATTGGCATCCATGTGGCCGATATTGATGTGGACCACCACAAAGTTGGCATCGAGAAGAGGTTTGTTTTTCTCATCGTGCATGTAGATGTCGAGGACGCGGCAATCGCCACACCAGTTGCCGCCAAAGTCCAGCAGCACCCGGCGATGCGTGGCTGCGGCGTTCTTGATGGCCGCGGCAATGTCGGCGCGGGCCTGCGAAGGTTGGGGATAGATGTCGGGGCCGGCTGGACGTGCAAATCCGGCGGCCAGCAGCAGAAACGTAGTCAAAGTGAAGAACTTGAGGCTCTTCATCGGGGATACCTCCACCTCAGCTTCTCTCAGTCTGCCACAGCTCGGGCAGGAGCGTTTCACCTTCGACCGTGTCGCAAGATGCGAGTGCCGTAAATCACACCCGTAGGTGGCTTTTGTGCGACAATAAGGGGTTGGGATAGCGCGCGGGCTCGATGGCAGCGCGCGGAGGAATTATCGATGGGCGATCTACTTCAACCTTGGCACCTGGTTCTGCTGGCGATTGTTGCCTTTCTCCTGTTTGGCGCCAAGAAGCTGCCCGAGCTGGGTAAAGGACTGGGCGAAGGATTGAAGGGGTTCCGTGAGGGCATTCGCGGCATCTCCGATCCGCCGCCGGCCCAGCCGCAGAATCAGCAGAATACGGCTCCCGCGCCGCCGCCGGCGTCAAACGCGCCTGCAGAGCAGCCAAAACAGGGCTGACTGCCCGCGGGACGGATGCGGCGTTTCGTTCGAGTTGTGTAACCCGATGTGTGTAGAAAAGGAAAGCCTGTGCTGCGGCGCAGGCTTTTGTGTCTTCAGGCGCCCCGAGAGCTTACTTGTAAACCTGGGCGGACGGGTAGTATCCGGGCTTGGCGGTAACCACCACGTTGGGACGGTCGATAACTACGTTGATCGAGCGGTACTTATCGTCATAGATCGATTCATGGCTCAGATAAAGCAGCGTGTACTGGTTGCGCGCCTCGTCGGCAATGGCCGCGTAACTCTTTTCCATGCTGTTCACGCCCCGCTCGGCCAGCATGTCGCCACCGGTTGCGGCAGTGTACTTGTAGAGAATGTTGTCGTACATCTCGAAGGGCAGGTGGAAGCGGTCGAGCCATCCTTCGCCCCAGCGTGCCGACTCGCCCACCAGTGTGGCATAGACGGTGATGTTGTTAGTCTGCAGGTAGCGCACAACCTCTTTCCAGGTCGCCTTGCTGCCGTACTCCTTGCCGTCTGAAATCACGTAGATAATGCGCCGGCGCTCTTTAGGCCGCGAAGCCAGTTCCTTGGCCGCGGCGAGTATGGCGTCGTTCAGCGCATGAACCTCCTTGGGGAGACTGACCACCCCATTCATCTGCGTGGAGTGGCCGGGCTGCAGATTCGGGTCGGGGCAGTTCCCGTTGATGGAGATGGAGCAGGCGGCAAACGGATCGCCGGTGTTCATGGGAACGGTGGGATCAGTGCCGCTGGATTGCGCCAGCGAGAGAACCGCGGGAAGCCGGGAGCTTTGACCGCCGGTAAACCCCGTCCACTCTTTTGTGAAATGCGTATAGCTGAAGACCGCTGCCTCGTCATAGGGCGTAAGCGCGCCCTGAATAGCGGCCATGGACTTATTGACCTCATCCATGTAGTTGGCAGGCAACGTCTGGTCGATGACGAAGGCGATGGAGAGCGCGGCGGGATCGACACTGAAGACGCGGATTGTCTGTTTGACATTGTTCTCGTAGATCGTGAAGTCGCGCCAGGTAAGTCCCGATACCGGGTTTCCCTTGGAGTCCTTCACGGTGACGGGAACAACCACTTCGTTGACCTGCATGACGAAGTTGGCCATGGCGCCGTTGCCCATTTCCGGCGGCGCCTGCTGCGGGACGGGTGGCTGCTGAACGGCCTGCGGGGGTGGTGGCGCCGGCGCCGGTGCTGCTGCCGGCTGGTTGTTGGTGGAAGACGAGTTAGGCCCCGTCTCGCCGGATCCGATGCCCGGTGCCACTGGCCCTCCCGGCAGGGCAGCGGGCGCCTGCGGGGTCGGAGCATCGGGCACGGACTGCTGCTGAGCCCCAAGCGCGGCAGCCAAACAAAATCCCGTACCCAGAATTGCCGCAACTGCGCCGGCCCTCAGACACAAATTTGCCCGCAAATTCACTGCAAATCCATCCTTCCAAACGGCCATGCACACGGCGGCGCCAGCGAAATTCGCAATGAAGACCGCACCTGACAGAGTATCAGACGCAGTGAATGCTCGCAGGTTGCCTGATCGACGCGCGGGCGGGAGAGCGGTCTCGGGTTCGCGGGCTGACAGATGCGCATCGCGATGAGTGGAAAACCGATTCAGCCTGTGGAAGCCATATGACCAAAACAATGCGCAGGTTACCTGTTGACGCAGGAGGAATCGCGGTATGCTCTCTTAGAGGTCGGATTTCCGTCTAACCTGACGCATGCACCCGCGGATTGGTATTGCCGCCCTTGTGTTCGCCCTGAGCGCGTTCCCCGCGGCAGGTTGGGCTCAGCTTGCGCCCTCTCCGGATGCACCGCCGGTCAGCAATGCGCCACCTGCACCTCCCGACGAGACGCCCGTCGCCACCTTCAAGATGAACGTGAACCTCGTGGACCTGTTCTTCACCGTGAAGGATAAGAACGGCAATCTGGTTCCGCATTTGAACAAGAACATGTGCACCGTTTCAGAGGACAAGACGCCACAGACCTTGAAGAACTTCGTGGCTGAAACGAATCAGGCTCTCACGCTGGGAATTCTGCTGGACACTTCAGGCAGCCAGCAGCGTGTGCTGCCGCTGGAACAGGAGGCCGGAAGCCAATTTCTCGAACAGGTTTTGCGGCAAAAGGATGAAGCGTTTCTGATTTCGTTCGATGTGAACGTGGACCTGTTGCAGGACTACACCAATAGCCCCCGGATGCTGGCGCACGCCATGGATAAGGCGCAGATCAACACGGCCGGCGGAAACGGCTCGGGAATTCCGGGGTTGGGTGGCGGAACTGTGCCCACGGTGGGCGATCCAAAGGGCACGGTGCTCTATGACGCGATCTATGAAGCCTCTTTCGACAAGTTGAACCAGGAGACGGGCCGCAAAGCCATGATCATCCTGACCGACGGCGAAGACGAGGGCAGCGATCACAAGATCGGCGATGCCATTGCCGCCGCGGAAAAGAACAACGTGATCGTCTACGTGATCCTGTGCGCCGACCGCGCCATGTACTGGAGCCAGGGCATGGGGTATTACGGCTACTCGGCCGCGAAACGGATTGCCGATGAAACCGGCGGGCGGCTCATCGACGTGGGCAACAACGGCAACAAGCTGCAGGCCGCTTTTGAGCAGATTCAGGACGAGCTGCGCACCCAGTATGTCGCCAGCTACACGCCCAGCAACGCGAAACGGGACGGCACCTTCCGTCACATCGCAGTGGAATGCAAGGGCGACAGTGGCGACAACCTTAAGGTGCAGGTGCGCAAAGGCTACTACGCGCCGTCTAGCGGGAACTGAGCCGACGCACTCCTGACTGCTGCGTAGCGAATGGCGCAAGGCCTGCGCGAGCTCTTGATCGCCAAAAAGAAGCAAAGCCGATCCGGCGTGCACCGAGCCAAAGCAGGCTGCACTTCACCCGGCGCCGAGGGCCGGCAGAGAGTCGTTCGAGGTGTTTCACATGAAAACTTCTCCGTTTTTTGTCATGGCGGTTGCCGTCTTCATTGGCGCCCCATTGCTGGCGCAACAGGCGGAAGCCGGCGCGTCTGTGGGCGATGGTGCGAAGACGACGTATGCGCCGGCCGCGGCGGGTTTTGGCGACGAGGCATCTTCACACTCATGGGAAATGACGGATGTGAAAGCCGATCTCGAAGGCAAGCTCGATTCCAAGTCAGCCAAGGTGGGCGATCGTGTCGTGCTCAAGACCGACGATAAGGTGCAGACCCAGGATGGCACTGTGATCCCGAGAGGCTCGCGCATTGTGGGCCACATCAGCCAGGTGCAGGCATACAACGAAAATGGCCGCGCCATCGCGCAGATGGCCATCGTATTCGACCGCGCCGAGCTGAAGAACGGCCAAAGCGTAGCACTCTATTCGCTGATTCGCACCTTGCGGCCGGCCCCAGCTGTGAACACGATGAACATGATGAATGACGACACCATGAATGCCGGCCCGATGGGGAGCGCAGGCCCGATGGGCTCAGGCAGGATGGGCGCCGGAGGCCTTGCCGGACCAGCCGGCGGCCCGCTTGCGGGCGGACCGATGAGCGGAGGCGTCAACGGCTCGGCCGGAGCCGGAAACGTCGGTGTTGGTTCAATCGGTGGCGCGCAGGCGAGTGGCACCGTGGATCGCACCGGTGGCGCGATGCCGGGAACCGGCATTGACTCCGCGAGTCCAACTCTCGGCGCCGGCGCGGGAGCGGGCGCGAATGAAAACAGCCAGGTGCAACTGGCCGGCCACGGCGATGCACCCATAGCAGGCGGCGCTCATGCCGCAGCAGCCGAGCGCGCGCAACCGCGCCCCACGGGTATTCCCGGCGTCATGCTCGCCGGCAGCAGCACAGCGTCAGGTCTGCTGATTCATGCCGACCGCGGAAATCTTGAATTCAGCAGTGGAACGCAATTTGTGCTGGGTGTGGTCGAGGACCGATGAGGTCAGAGATCCGGTTTAAGGATTCACGATTCCGGGACCGCGCATGCGAATCGAACGGGACGATGCGCCGATCGCTCTCCGCCAGTCATCTTAGCGCCGGGTTTACGCAGAAGTAACCACAATCTGGTCACCGGCTGGGAGGGCTGGCCGTTGGTTCAGTGTCTTGTTTTCAGACATTCGATTACCGAAGTCGGTATAGTCGTTATCTGGCGCGCACCCTGAGCTTTCGTTAATATCGGCAGCCATAGGGAGATCTTGAGGGTAAAAAGAATACCCCAGCCTCTTGCTCCCTGCGTCCCTGAGGTGTCGGCCATGGCCATCAAATGTGCTGTTCAGGAAGGATTCGAGATCAGTCCGAAGTTCCGCCAGACGGTGGAGGATCGCATTGTGCGTCTTGAGCAGGGTGCCAGGTACGACGAAGCACAGATCGAAAGGCTCGACGACATCGACCATATCCGCAGACAGATGCGGCTGGTGGCGGCGGAACGCGCCGAGGCATTGCGCATGCGGCTTTTTCTCGATCGTACCCGCAACCGCGCGCCCAAGCCGGCCAGCGAGCTTTGAGAGCTGCAGCCGGCAATTTGCCGTCCGCAGCCGATCCTTAAACAGCGACGGTTGGTCTGATTCATAATGGGCCTATGCCCGCCTCAGCACCTCAACGAAACCAACTCGAGTATTTCCTGGTCGATGTTTTCACTGATACGCCGCTCAAGGGCAATCCGCTGGCTGTCGTGATGAACACCTGCAACCTGAGCACCGGCCAGATGCAGGCGATAGCACGCGAATTCAACCTGTCAGAGACAACGTTCGTGGAGCGCAGATCGCCTGAAGTGGAGCGCGACGAAGGCGTGCGGGTGCGCGTCTTCACCACGCAGGAAGAACTGCCGTTCGCCGGGCACCCCACGCTGGGCACGGCAAGTGTGCTGCTGGAGAATGCGCCCGAGACCGCGCAGGAAGGCACGGTGAAGCTGGCGCTGAATGTTGGCCCGGTTCCCGTTCGCTTTGCGCCCGACGATGGAAATGGATGGTTCGGCGAAATGAAGCAGCCGGAACCGCGATTCGGCGCAGAGCTGAACCCGGCCGAGGTTGCCCCGCTTCTGGGGCTGGCCGCGGGCGATCTCGATCCCCGGCTGGAGCCGCAGGTGGTCTCAACCGGCAGCCCATTCGCCATTGTCCTGCTGCGTTCGGTGGAGGCGCTTGGCCGGCTCAAGGTCGATCAGGAGAAGGCAACGGCCTGGCTGCGCCGGTGCGGGGCACGGTGGTTTTACGTGCTGGCGCCTTCGCCCGTCCAAAAGCAGGGCGCCGGGCAGCCGTACCAGGCGAGGATGCAGTTCTATAACGGCGAGGATCCGGCGACGGGATCGGCAGCCGGATGCGCCATCAGCTATCTTGTGGCCCACGGCCTCGTCAAATCAGACGAGCGGGTGCGCGTGCGGCAGGGCGTGGAAATTGGACGGCCGAGCGAACTTTTTCTTACCGCGAAAATGGATTCGGCGAAGGTCAGCGATGTTCGCGTCGCGGGGCGCACTGTTCTCGTAGCAAAAGGACAGTTTTTCCAGCCGTGATGCACAATCTTTCAACAGAAATTAATCGACGCAAGTGGCGCGATGTGTTGACTTAATCGATTTTTCCACTTGTTACAATTGGATTTTCACCTCCGTCTTCGCCATCTGATCCCCGTTTACACGGCCCGTCGCACCACGTACTCTTGCGACTCATTGGAGTCAATTCAGTGGAGTGTCCAGGGCCCCTTCTAACGGGCGCTCCAAAACACTGAGCAACTGACCCGCGAAGGACGCCTGACCCGCAAAAGGGCTCAAGCCGGATGCACGAATGTGCGCGCGTGGCCATGTCCCCAGAGACGTGGACGCGTGTGCCGGCGAGCCAGGAGATGCGTTGCGCGGCCTTCGCGGCAACGGGCCAGAACGATGAGCACGTAAACTCGCCTCGACGGCGTTTAGGGAATTAGCTTGTCTCGCGGAGATTGCGCAGGGTCATCATCCTTTTATGGGTGCGCCGGCCTGATTGCTGTGATTCACGGATAAGGCGATTCAAAAACGCGAAAGCAGACGGGGATGTGTCGCCCAGAATGCGGCCGAAAAACTGAATAAGGAGCAAATCCCCATACCATGCGCCCGAAGAAAGTAATTCTTTGTGTTGATGACAACGAACAAGAGCTTTCGGTTCTCAAGTTCATGCTGAAAACCAACGGTTACCGTGTTTTGTCGGCAAACAACGGCCAGGAGGCAATCGCCATCTTTGCCTCCGCGCCGCAGATTGACCTTGTCGTTACCGATCATCAGATGCCCCAGATGAGTGGAAGCCAGTTAGTGCAGAGGCTGAAGCGAATCGCGTCCCACGTGCCCATGATTCTGTTTGGCGAGCCGCAGGCCGCGAACGGAGAGATCCATGTGGCCGATGCCACGGTGGTGAGGAAGAACTGTTCCGCGCAGGAACTGCTGGAGCGCATCAAGGTGATGAGCGCCCGCAAGCGGGGTCCGCGGAAAGGCGCTCAACGCATGGTGCATGTGGCAGAGGCCGAAGAGCTCGCCGCAGCCTCGTAAGTTGAGGGAACGGGATGAGCGAGCGGCAAGCCGGGGTGCGTGCCCTTTGATCGCGGTCAGGGAGCGCGGGCGCCCCGGTTTCAGAATCCCGGTTCCCTTGGGCCCTCCCCCAGACTTTCGCAATGCCTCTTGACGAGAGCCGGTGGTTCTGCGCATACTCTCGCCAACGGTGCCCCCAACCTCAATCGAGCATTTAGCGCAGTTTTTTTGAGTTCGTATGTGGCTTTTCCGGGCCCCGCCCGGCTGCGGCGTAGTGATTCGGGCTCCAGTCCGCACCGGGTTGCTGTGGGCTTGCGGAGCTGGAGAAGCCACCAGGCGGTTGCGGCAAGGATTCGCCGCGACGAAAAAGCTGCCGGGGCGCCGATGAAAGTAGGCCCATATGGACCTGGTCGTCTTACGTTTTCTTTTTGTCATTCTGCTTGCTGCGGTTTGTTACTACTTACGGCCGTTTGGGTTGCAGGCGTGGGAAGCAGGAATTGCCGGCGCGGTTGCGGCTTGCGCTGTCATCGTTTTTGAACTGAGGGTACGCGCGCTCACTCTGCGCCGGCTCATTGGCGCTGTGGCAGGAAGCGTGCTGGGAATCTTTGGCGCGGCGCTGTTTTGCCTGGTGCTGCGCTCGGCCCCGCTGGCCGGGGGCAACTCTGCGGCGCTGCAAATCTTCGTCCTGCTGCTCATGACCTATGTGGGCCTCCTGGTGGGCGCCAGCAAAGGCGATCTTCTCAACCCGGCAGCGCTCAGCGCAGTCTTCTCGGGCGACAAGCCCTCCCACCGCAGCGCCAAAGTGCTGGATACCAGCGTGATCATCGATGGCCGCATCGCCGATATTGCTGAAGCTGGCTTTATCGATGGGACGCTCGTCGTGCCGGAGTTTGTGCTGCGCGAGCTGCAGGTTGTGGCTGATTCGACTGACGGCTCAAAGCGCCAGCGCGGCCGGCGCGGCCTTGATATGTTGCAGCGCATGCAGTCCAATGACAAGATTCTGGTGCAGATTGTGCCCGATGACTTCCCCTCGATTCGCGAAGTGGACTTGAAGCTGCTGGAGCTGGCCAAGAAATGGGAAGCAAAGGTGGTCACCAACGACTTCAACCTCAACAAGGTGGCCCACCTGCATCACGTTGAAGTGTTGAACATCAACGACCTGGCCAATGCTCTCAAGCCCGTGGTGCTGCCCGGCGAGCGTATGAGCGTGACCATCCTGAAAGAAGGCAAGGAGTTTAATCAGGGCGTTGGCTATCTCGACGACGGCACCATGGTGGTGGTGGATCACGCGCGCCGGCTGATCGGCCGCAACGTAGCCATCAGTGTCACGAGTGTCCTGCAAACGGCAAGCGGCAAAATGATCTTCGGCAAGATGGACGAAAACGGGAAAAGCGTGGCCAGCGAGGCTGCGGAGAGCGCCCGGTAGAGAGAGCTGGAGAAAGAGATCGTTCCATGCCGGTGCTGAACTCAGAGCTGCGCGTCCTCGATTGCCCATGCACCCGGCGCAACTGCCCCAGGCGCGGCGATTGCGTCACCTGCAGGCAATATCATTTGCGCTCGAAGCGCCCACGGCCGCCATACTGCGAGCGAGAACCCAATTGGTTGCGGAGAGTTTTCGGCAAGCCGGCTTCCGGGCCAGGATGAGCCTCGCCCGCTGCGCGCATGGTCAGGCGCGTTCCAGCAGGCTCCTGAGCTTCAGTTTCGCTTGGGGCCACTCGGCCGCAACAATCGAGTAACGATACGAATCCCGCGGAATTGAGTCCGCCGCCATGCGATGCGCGCGCAGAACTCCCTCGAATGTACCGCCGATGCGCTCGATGGCGGCCTGCGAGCGCTTGTTCCGCGCGTCGGTATGCAGGCAGACGCGAAGCACCTTCCATTGTTCGAAGGCATGCGCCAGCATCAGCAGCTTGGCTTCGGTATTGGCCGCGGTGCGGATCGCGGAGTGCGCGAGCCAGGTGTAGCCGATCTCGCAGACATCAGGATTCTCGCCGCCGTGGCGCTCATGGCCGGCGGGCCAGGGCCATCGTTCCATGTCGAAAAAGCGTGTTGAGCCTAAGACCGCGCCATCGGCGATGCGCACGTGGACAAAGGCGATTGCCGTGCCGGCCGCGCGCCAGGCCAGTGCCGTTTCAATGTACCGGGCAACGGCCTCGCGGCCGATAGGCACCGCGCTCCAGCGGTATAGCTCGGGATCGCCGGCCGAAGCCGCGATGAGCGCATCGGTATGGCTCTGCGAGAGCGGTTCCAGGCGGATATGTTTTCCAGTCAGGATCGGCGCGTTAACGGTCACGAATTCAGTATGAGGGGCGCCGCAGCCCGCGGCAATTGCGCGAGCCTCGCACGAATTGCGTTGACCCGATGGCCGCTGCCGAGGTTAGCGCGGCTCGCTGCGCAATTCACGCGCGGCGGGCGGCCCCGTTTGACGCGGAGCCGCCCGGCCTGAACGCCGAGCCCTCGCACGCGAACCAAAAACTACTGCGCGGGCTTCCTGGCTGCGGGAGCTGCCTTGGCAGCCGGCATGGCTGCTGCGGGCTTCCAGAAGTCCGGATCAGCCTTGACCCAATCCTCCGGCGGATAGCTCTGCGCGGGGTTGATGGAGAAAAGCTCGGTGCCAACTTCCTGAATGCAGTCCGCTTCGAGGTCGCTGAGTCTCTTCATGCCGTCTTCGCCGAGGGCGTCGCGAAACTGCTTGTCTTCAGCAAAGCCGGTGTCGATCTCCGACATCGATTTATCGGGGCTGACGAAGATATATTCATCGTCGCCACCGTAGGCCAGCTCGAAGGCGTCCCAGTGCGCGCTGTCGCCGGCTTTCTTGTGCGTATCGATGATGAGTTGCGACAACTCGTGAAACTCATGCATGTGACCAACTTTGACATGAACCGATGTGATCTCGAGGTAGCGCACGTGATCGAACGAGGTGGTGGACTTGTAGCTGAGATCGGGATCGTAGGTGAACACGAACTCATCCATGCTATCGAGCAGCTCACCGTCGGCAACGCCGGCGCGGTCGAGCTCGGCGCTGAGCGCCTTGTCTTTCATCGTGGCCAGATTGTCTTTTTCCCACGCCGCAAAGGAGTCATAGCCGGTGAAATAGAGGGCGCGTGTCTTGCCGGAGAGCGAGTTGACCGCGAAGTAGTGAGTGGGCCACTTGGCCCTGGCCAATGCGGATACAAAGTTGCTTTCTGACTTGTCGTGGATGGCGCCCGCTTTGCCGGGCTTGATGAACTCGCGCGTGATGTATAAAACCTTGGGCGGCCCTTGCATTTCCTGAGCCACGACGTACGAAGTGAAGACGGCAGCAAGAGAGAGCCCCATCAGGACTCGCTGAAGATCTTTCATTTCAGATTTCCTCCTTGTTTGCTCGAAGAAAGCGTGCGGATGGGGGATGGGAACAGGAAGCGCAGGCAATCTGGGGCATGGCAATTATCAGGCGGGTGCGCTCGAGGTGTAAAGGAATCTTTGATCTTGAGGCCATCGGGGCCGAATGGGAATCGACAGAGGCGGCGGCCTGATGAGCGCGGAATTGCCGGGGACCGCGCCCGTATGCGAGATTGGAACTGTGGAGACTCCCTCGAGCAGCCTGCGTTCTTCGCGGATTCCCGGGAACTGCCCTCCGCATTCCACTGCCTGCGGTCAAAGGAAATAGACAATGAGACGCAGATCCCGTCATGCCAACTTCGATCAAACGCTGGAACTGCTTCGTGCCCACGGATTCGAAACGGCTTCTTTTGCGGGAGTGGCCGAAGGCGTACTGGCGACAAAGCAGGGCGTAGGAGCGGTGCTGGCGCCGGCGCCCAAGTCCAAAGATCCCGACGCCGTGTCGGCATTGGTTGCCGTCCCTCCCGGCATCATGGTGAGAAACGAAGTATCGCGGCTGGTGGATCGTGGCTATCAAAAGTTCATTAAATCTTCCCAATATGAATTGCCCGCTTCGGCTCAGCAATTGCAGGCGATTCACACGTTCAGCGAGGAGCTCAAGCAGCTGACCGGCGCCACCAGTTTGTACAACGAATCCCTGGGCACCACGAGCGATGTGTATCTCTACGATCGCTTGAAGGGCCGCGATGCCGAGGAGACGGAGCCGGCTCAGCCGTGGGCGCTGACTGAGGGCCATTGACTTTGCGCTGATCAGTCTGCGGGCGGTGGGGCTGAAGGTGGACTTTCAGAGGAAAGTGGGCGAACCCGGCGATTCGTCATTGTCAGGTGAAATGGGGAGTCACGACGTCGGCTTCGCGTCGCGTGAGCGATCGCGCCGCGATCGTCGCAAAGAGTCGCGCCAGACCGTCGACGATTCGGCCGAAATCCTGTTGGTCAATGTCGGATCGCGGCTGCGCGGCCGAATTCACGACCTGAGCATGGGCGGTTGCCAGATTTGCACTGACAGCAACTTCCCTGTCGGCATTTACACCCGCGTCGAGGTTGAATTCCGCATCGACGGCCTGCCCTTCCGGCTGGGCGGAGTCATCCAGATGATCTACGATCGCAAAACGGTCGGCATTCGTTTTCTCGATCTGAGCGAGCGCAAGCGGCAGCAGATTTCCGAACTCGTTGACGAGATCGCCGAACTGCACTCCCCGCAAGCGGCCGGTGCATCGGCAGATCCTGAGGTCGTCGAGGGTCGCTGACCGAGCCGCCTCATCGGCGCAGCGAAGAAGCGCCGGCTGCCGCCGGTTCGATCTCGATGTAGTCGAGTGCCGCCGGATCTTTATCGTCGGGCGTGCCTTCCACGCGAATCATATCGCCGGCCTTCAGCTCCAATCCGCGGAAATCCGGACCGCGGAAAGTGAAGCGTGTTGAGTTGTCGCCATTGGGCCGGCGCGAGGGCAGCAAGGCGTCGGCTGCCCAGGAGACAACTTGCCGATCGTTGACGTCGAGCGTGAAGTGCGCCGTGCCGGGCTGCAGATCAAAGTATTGGACGGCGATGTCGAAACGGCCCGGCGGTCCGTTGTAGGTCCACTCGGCAGTACACGGGGTCTGGCCTGCGGAAGGCGTTTCCATCGAATGCTCCTGCTCAGTACTCGTCGTCGCAGGCGCGGCCGCCGGGCACGAAACTGCTTTTCCCCGCGACGCATCCTCCCACGGTGTCACATTGATCACCTTGTAGCCGGTGAGCCGCGCGTCTTCCGCTTCAAGCCGGCCGGGAAAATGACCGGCTCGGCCCTCGGCATCGGGAATGCCGCTGCGCTTGAGGAAGTACTGCACGATCGCGTCGCGCCACACGATGGCGTGGCCGGCCTGGTACTCAAGGCGCGCGCTTTCATCCGCGAAAAGCTGCGAGTCAATCTTTCCCTTGAGTGTGGCCCACTCCGCGCCCAGTTGCGCCGCTTCTTCCGCGCCTTTGTAGTGGCTGTCATAGATGTATTGAATGACGGTTTTTCCCGAATGCAGTTTGTAGGTGTACGGCACGTGATGGAAGAAGAGCAGCAGAGAGTCGGGCGTGGTGGCAAGCGACTCATAGATGCGGGCCACCTGTGGCGGATACTGGCCCACGAAGCCGGTTCCCGTGGCCACCGTCCTGTCCATGCCGATGCCTTCCGCGTCGTCGCGATGCCACTGGCCCCAGCCGTTGCGCTCGCTCGATTCGATGTTGGGGCCGTAGTGGCTGCCGGTGATATCGGTGAGCGTTTGCGAGCCGAGGAAGCCGGTGTAGTCGACGTACGCCGGCCAGGACTGCATCAGCATCCTGTCAACCGTGGCGACCACTTGAGGGTTGGTGCTGATGGTCTGCTTGGTCCACTCCGCGGCAATCTGTTCGGCGCTGAGATTCGGGCTCCAGGCCAGGCGGCCGAAAGCGTACAGGTTAGCCATCGCCAGCGGCGCGCCCAGCCAGCCGTCGCGGCCCACGCAGGCCACGCCGATCATTCCCCCCAGGGGACGATTGAAGGATTTCCCCTCGATGATGGATTTCACCGGCGTCGAGCGATTCTGCGCGCGCAGATCGAAGTCGAGCTTCTCTTTCCAAAGCGGCGCGAGATAGACCAGGTGCCGCTGCTGGCCGGTGTACTCCTGCGTGATCTGCACTTCCATTGCCGAGTTGGTTTTTGTGAGGCCTGCAAAGAGCGGCGAAACCGGCTCTTCGGCCTGGAAGTCGATGGGGCCGTACTTGATCTGCAGGACGACGTTGGGCAGGAACTTGCCGTCGAGAGGATGAAAGATGTCGTAGGCGGCGCGGGCGCGATCTGCCTTCAGGTCGTTGTAATCGAGGTGATTGTTGTAGACGAAGGCGCGATAAAGAACGACGCCGCCGTGGGGCGCGAGAGCGGCGGCAAGCAGGTTGGCGGCATCGGCGGGGCTGCGGCCGTAGCTCGCCGGACCGGCCTGGCCCTCGGAGTCGGCCTTCACCGTAAAGCCGGCAAAGTCGGGAATCAGAGCGTAGATTTCGCCAACCTTCGTCTCCCACCACTCCTTCACGTCGGGGTTGAGCGGATCGAACGTCGTAAGTCCGCCGATCTTTTGCGGGCTGGCGATGTCGACACTGAGCGCCAGGCGCACGCCCCACGGACGCATCGCGTCGGCGATACGCGCCAGCTGGGGAATGTTGTCGGCAATGAGGAACGGCGCCGCGCCGTTCACGTTGTTTACATTGCAGCCGTTGATGCCCACCGACGCCAGCAGGCGCGCGTACTCGCCGACAGCGCTCAGGTCGTCGCGAACCTTGCCGTTTTCGAAAAAGATCGACCGGCCGCCATAACCGCGCTCAACCGTGCCGTTGAAGTTGTCCCACTCATCGACCCAGCGGATGGGCATGGCGGGAGATTCGATGGCGTCCAGATGCGTTACGTCGGAGCCGGTCGCGATGCGCCGCAGCAAATCGAATGCGCCAAAAAGCGCGCCGTGCGGGTTGGAGCCGGCAACGACAATGACGGGGTGGCCGTGCGAGGTAGTCCGCGCCAGCCAGAATCCGTGCGCTCCGAGATGCGCCGGCGCGGCGAGCCCGGGGAATGCCTTACGCACTTCGGCGAGGGTGCCGACGGCGATCTCGCCATGGGCGGGGTTCGCGCCCGGATGCGCGCCCGTGAGGCCGGAGATCCCCCGCTCCAGTTCTTTCACGGCCGATTGCTCCAGCGGATCGTCGCCAAGCGCGCGCACGAATGCGGGGACTGCGGCATGATGGCCGCCGCTATAGCGCAGCCATGCCTCTCCGGCGGTCTGGGCGCGCAACAAAGCCGGCACGGCGAGCACAGCGAGCGCGACTGCTGCTATGAATGGTGTTTTCATCTCAACTACCAACCACCTGCTTCTCATCACATCGGCTCCCCTACAACGTTCTATCACTTAAATTCGGGAAGCAAGCGTTCAAGGAGAAGACACCCCGGGTTCGTCGAAATCTACCAGGCAATCTCCACTCGCCGCAGCCCGCGAACTGCATTCGTCAGGTAGACGGAATCGGCATTGCGCAAATCGTCGGGGGTCAGAATGCGTTCCTCGGTTTCACGACGCGTTTCGAGCAGGTGGCGCCGATAAACGCCGGCAAGGAGTCCGCATTCAATCGGCGGAGTGAACCAGCGGCCGTCTTTTTCAATAAACACATTGCTGATGGCGCCCTCTGTCAGCTCGCCGCGCTGGTTGAGGAAGAGCACTTCGTCGAAGCCGCGCGCCGATGCTTGGTAGTAGGCGAGCGAGTAGAGCGGGCGCTGCGTTGTTTTGTGATAGAGCATCGAATCGGCGGGATCGGTGCGGTGCTTTGAGATGCAAACGCGGCCGATGCGGTTCGGTTCAGCGTGAGGCGGCAGCGGTTCGCTGTTGATCCCGAAACTGCCGTCTGCGTCAATGAGAATCAGTCGCACCTTTCTTGGCGTTGCATCGGCGAACTGCTGGACATGCCGCTCGAGTGCGTCGCGGATCGCCGCGCGATCGCAGGTGAAATCAAAATATCCGGCTGAATCGGCGAGGCGATCGAGATGGAACTCAAGCAGCGGATACGCGCCGTTCCACAGCATGGTTTCGATGAGGAAGAACCTATCGGGTTGTCCGACATTTGCGCTGCTGCGATGCGCGGGACCAGTAAGGAACGACGCCTTGAGCAGGCACTCGCGAAACTCCTCCGCCGGATCGGAGTCGATGACCACGCCGCTGCCTGCGCCGAAGATTCCTTTGCCGTCCAATAGCGTCAGCGTGCGGATTGCCACGTTAAAGACGGTTTGCCGCGGCGAGAAAAACCCGATTGCGCCGGTGTATACGCCGCGTGGCGCGCCTTCCAATTCTGCCAGCAGCCGCATGGCGCGGACCTTCGGCGCGCCAGTCACAGATCCACAAGGAAAAAGCGCGCGCAAAATGTCGTAGAAAGTTGCGTCGGGACGCAACGTGGCCGTCACGGTCGAAGTCATCTGCCAGAGCGTGGGATAGCACTCTACGGCAAAGAGATTCTCGGCTCGCACCGTGCCGATCTGCGCCACGCGGCCCAGGTCGTTGCGCAGCAGGTCGACGATCATCAAGTTTTCGCTGCGGTTTTTCATGTCATTGTGCAGCCAGTCGGCGATCTTGCGATCCTCCTGCGTGGTGCGGCCGCGCGCCGCCGTTCCTTTCATCGGTCGCGTGACGATGCGCCGGGCTTCGCCGTCGCTGTCGATGCGGAAGAAAAGTTCCGGCGAGAAGGAGAGAATATGTTGTCCCGGTTGCCAGTGAAGGAACGCGCCATAGTTGACAGGCTGGCGCGCGCGCAAACGCGCGTAATGCGCCGCGGCGCTGCCCCGCGCCTCGACGCGGATTGGAACCGTAAAGTTGAGCTGGTAGACGTCGCCCGACCGAATCCATTCGTGAATGGATGCGATCCGGCGGGCGTATTCCTCTTCACTGAGAGCAAATTCGACGGCGATCTCCGGAGGAGGTTCGGGCGCAAGCGATGAAGCTCCAACTTGCGCCTGGGCGCGGATGTCGGTCAACGCATCCGGTTCACTGCCGGCAAATTCGCCCGTCGCGTGGTCGAACTTGAAACCGCGCTCGTAGATGCCGAACCAGGCCAGCGGCCCGCTCCAAGGCGCGGGCCTTGACGGCGCGGACTTCGGCTCAAAACATGCGCCGCACTCGTAGCTGAAAAACCCCGCCGCAAAACGCCCCGCAGCAACTGCGCTTTCAATCGCTGCCAAGAGGCCCGGAATCTCATCCGGCGAATAAGCCGCGCAAATGCGCTGCGGGTGAATGAAGAGCTGCGTCCACGGGTGTTCGCCGGTTGCTGGCTGCTTCCCGCTTTCCAGCAGCACCGCCCCAGGCGTGCGCTCCACCAGAGCGTAGACCTCAGCGGGAAGGGAATGCCGGCGGATCATGCTGGCGGTTTCACCAAGGCTGCGTTGGCACTTCCGGACTCTTACTGGACGGTCAGCACCAGCGTGGTGGAGTTGCTGATGGCAGTGACGCCATTGGAACTTTGACCCGTAACGGTGATGTTGAACGTGCCGGTGGGCGTTGGCAGCGGTTCGCCGGGGCCGTGGTTGTAGTAGTAGTAAAGCGGATTGCAGGCTGCGGTTCCCAAGGTTGTGATGAGGGCGAGCAATGCGACCAGTGACATGCGGCTGAGCCAGGCACGGCGCCGGGCGCCCCATGCCAGGCCGCCGAGCCCCAATACTCCCGGCAGCAGAACCGCCCACGCGACGTGACGGTTCGTCTGCCCGGAATGGGCGCGGATCATCGCGCTCGTAGCATGCTGCGCCTGGGTCTGCAGCAGCATGGAGCTGACCGGCGGGCAGCTGGAAGCCGGCGAGCCCGCAGCGCAGCTCGTAGGCGTCGTCGGCAGGATTTCGATCGTCTCCGGCGTAAAGGTGCACGAGGACTGGCTGGGCAGACCCGAGCAGGAAAGCGTGACAAACATCGGCGCAGTAAGCGCCGCATTGTCCTCGGGCGTAATGGTCACGGCGATGGTGCCCGAGCCGCCTTGTGAGACAGTCAGCGGCAGAGCGGTGGGAGCAACCGCAGCCAGCGAAAGCGTGAAGCTCGGCGTGGAACTCGATTGTCCGCTGGCGCCGCTCACGTCTGAGCTTGAGCCCAGATGCGCCGCGTCGCCCAGGTAAACAGCACGCAAGGCATGTTCGCCGGCCGCGAGTCCGACCACCGAGGTCGCCTTGCCCTCGTCATCGAGCGCTACCTGGGCAAGTTGGCGGCTGCCATCGTTCAGGTTCACCACGCCGATGGCAGGCACCCCGTCCTCGCCGTTCACGGCAATCGAGGCCGTGGCCAAGGTGCGTCCGCCCTGATCGTGGGTTTGCACGCTCATGATGGTGTGCGTCGCCACCTGTTGGGCTGAAGCTGAAACCACGGCCAGCGCCGTCGCCACTCCTGCAACCAGTCGAAACCGCAGATTGCGGCTCTTCAAACGTCTCACGTACACCTGCTCCAAATCAGATAAAAAGCATGCGTCTGGCCGAGGATCGCCGGCCTGTTCGCCATTGCGCAGACCTTTATTGTATCCGGCGAGGGCTCGGCTCGGCCACGCCGGCCAAGGCCTTCGCCGGCGCTATCTCTTACCGACCCGGTGGAATCCTGTCTCTGTTTTTGACGTTCGCAGATCGAAATCGGGAGTCGGAAGCCCGAGTGGCCGTTCCGCTGCTGACGGGCATCGAAGCAGGTGATGCTGTCTGGGGCCAAATCGAAGCTCGCGATGGTCGAGAAGCCGGGCGCGCCCGTCGTCGAGCCGCCCACCGTACCGCCAACTTCGCCGCCTCATCCCTCCCCGGACCCCAATCCCGGGCCGAAACCTTTTCCGCCCATGCCCGACCCGCCCGCTCCCCCGCTGCCATCGCCCGTTCCCATGTAGGCCCCGGCAGGCGTCTCCCATCTTGCCGCCACGAGACATCGCACCGCGTTATGCTTTTGCCTTGAGGTGAAATGCGATGACTGAGGCAGCAACCCGCCCGCAGCTTGCCCACCTGACCCAGGCCCTGAACGACCTGCGCGCCAAGGGGACATACTTCCGGCTTCGCGTGCTCGACGATCAGCAGGCGCCGCTCTGCCATTACGACGGCAAAGAGGTGATCAACCTGGCCAGCAACAACTACCTGGGCCTGGCCAACCACCCCAAACTCATTGAAGCCGCGCTCGCGGCAACGCGCAAATTCGGCGTAGGTTCGGGTGCGGTGCGCACCATCGCCGGCACCATGCGCATCCACATGGAACTTGAGGAGAAAATTGCGCGCTTCAAAAATGTCGAGGCATGCGTCGTCTTCCAGAGCGGATTTGCCGCCAATGCCGGCACCGTGAGCGCTATTCTGGGCAAGGAAGATTTCATTCTCTCCGACGAGCTGAACCACGCCAGCATCATCGACGGAGCGCGGCTGTCGCGCGCCACCATCAAGGTTTTCCGGCATAAAGACGTCGCCCATTGCGAGCAGTTGTTGCAGCAGGTTGCGCCGGAGCCGGGCCGTAAGCTGGTGATCACCGACGGCGTCTTCAGCATGGATGGCGATATCGGCGCCGTAGACAAGCTGGCCGCGCTGGCGGAAAAGTACGGCGCCATCATGATGGTCGACGATGCGCATGCTTCGGGCGTGCTGGGGCGCAACGGGCGCGGATCGGTCGACCATTTTGGGATGCACGGCAAAGTCGACGTACAGGTGGGTACGCTGTCAAAGGCCATCGGCGCGCTGGGCGGTTACGTGTGCGGGACCCGCGACCTGATTGACTATCTCTACCATCGCGCGCGGCCGTTCCTGTTTTCGACCTCGCATCCGCCTTCAGTTACGGCCACATGCATTGCCGCGTTCGACATGCTCGAGCAGGAGCCGGAGCGCATCGACCGCTTATGGTCGAACACGCGGTACTTCCAGGACGAACTGAAGCGCGCCGGGTTCAACGTTGGCGGCGTCAACACGCCGGCGACAGAAACGCCGATCACGCCGGTTATCGTGGGCGAAGGACGCGCAGCCATGGACTTCAGCCGCGCACTGTTCGATCAAGGCGTCATGGCCACCGGTATTGCGTTTCCCACGGTGCCTGAGGGCAAGGCGCGCATCCGGCTGATCATGACCAGCGAACACACGCGCCCCCAGATCGAGCAGGCGCTGGAGACTCTGGAACGCGTGGCGAAGCGGATGGGGATCTTGAATTGATTGAACGGCCGCAACGATTAGAATTGCATCAATTCGCACTATGGAAACCAACCCCAGCTTCGATTTCGCGCACACCGCTCTGCTGGCCATGGATTGCCAGTCCGGCATCGTTTCTCTCTACGCCCAGCCTCAGCAGGAGTTTCTTGACCGCGCGGCAAGCGTGCTGACTGTCGGGCGCAAAGCCGGCATCAGGGTGATTCACGTTCAGGTTGGCTTTCGTCCCGGCCTGCCGGAGGTCAGCGCCCGCAACAAGCTGTTTGCCTCGCTCAAAGCGAACCCGCAGCACCAGCAACTCTTTCTCGGTCCCGCGGGCGCGATTCATCCCGCGCTCGGACCGGAGCCGGACGACATTGTGGTCACCAAGCATCGCGTGAGCGCGTTCTCGGGCACCGATCTGGAAATGATCCTGCGTGCAGGAGAGACAGAAACACTCGTCCTGTTTGGAATCGCCACCAGCGGCGTGGTGCTTTCCACTCTGCTCGACGCCTTCGATGCCGATTACAGGGTCATCGTGATCGCCGATTGCTGCGCCGACCGCGATGCCGAACTCCACAACGCGCTGCTCAAGCTGTTTGCCGCACGCGGCGAAGTCCTCACCGCTGCTGATTTTGTGAAGGCGTGCCAGAGCGCCGCAGCCGGCGCATGAACCTGCAAAGGAAAGCATGATCGCTCATCTGCGCGGCAAGTTGATTTCAAAGCAGCCCGGTCAGGCGATCGTCGAGGCCGGCGGCGTGGGCTACGACGTCGCCATCTCCATTCCCACCTTTACCGCTCTGCCGTCCGTCGGCGCCGAGACCGCGCTGCACATTCACACGCAGGTGAGCGAAGACCAGATCGCGCTTTACGGCTTTCTCGATCCCGAAGAAAAGCGTCTCTTCGAGAAGCTGATCACGGTGAGCGGTGTGGGCCCCAAACTCGCTGTCAAGATGCTCAGCGGGTTGTCGCCCGAGCGCGCCGTGCAGGCGATTCGCGCGCAGGATCACGCGCAACTGGTGCGCATTCCGGGAGTAGGCAAGAAACTGGCCGAGCGGCTGGTGGTCGAGCTCAAAGACAAGCTCGATGATTTTGCCGTCGCGCCCGCGCTGGCCGTGCGGGGACCGGCCGTCGAAGATGTGCTGTCGGCTCTCACCAACCTCGGCTACCACCGCGCGGCCTCGGAAAAGGCCATCGAGCAGGCCATCGCAAAAGACAAGGCCCTGGCCGGCGACTTCGACGCGCTTTTTCGTGGCGCGCTGAAACTGATTCGGTGAGAAGCCTTCAGCCATCAGCTCTCAACCTTCGGCTAAAGGATCGCCCGCTTCGCCGTGTCTGTGAAAATATCGCAGCGGCGCACACGTTAGACTCGATTTGTCATGGCTGCGAAATCCAAAGCTGCACCAAAGCCCGCGCCCGTCGCGGCTGTTCCCTACCTCAAGCCCGCGGCGCTCACCTTTCTGCGCAACCTCGCCAAACACAACGATCGCGCCTGGTTTCAACCGCGCAAGGCGCAGTTCGAAGCTGAATTGCGCGAACCCATGCTGGCCATCGTCCGCAGAATCACCGAGGCCATGATGGACTTCGCGCCCGATCACGTGCGGCCGGCCGAGAAGTCGCTCTTCCGCATCTATCGCGACACGCGCTTCAGCCATGACAAGCGGCCCTACAAAACCCACGTCGCCGCGTGGTGGACGCACACGGGACTGGAAAAGACTTCCGGCGCCGGCTACTACTTTCACGTGAGCCCCAAAGATGTGACCATCGCTGCCGGCGCCTACATGCCCGAGAAGGATCAGCTCGCTGCTATCCGCCACTGGCTGCTCGACCATCATCAGGAGTTCCGCAAACTGCTCCGAAACCCAAAAGTGCAGCGCGCCTTTGATGAGTTCGAAGGAAACGCCCTGACGCGTCCGCCCAAGGGATTTCCCTGCGAGCATCCGGGAATGGACCTGATTCGCTGCCGGCAGTGGGGACTGGCCGCGGAGCTGCCCGCGAAAGCCGCGCTCAAAAAAAATTTTGCCGACGTAGTGATCCGCTACTTTAAGATTGCTGCGCCGGTGGTGGACGCGCTGAATACGCCCATTGCCGCGGCGATGCAGCCAAAGAAGAAGGTGCTCTTCGGGCTGAAATAGGCGGTTGGTTCCACTCCCACCCCCCGCGTTCGCCGGCGCGGCCGAAAGGGGTTGGGGCAACCTCAAAGCGTCCAAAACCGCTCCTGATGCGGGTTTGAAGGCTCCCAAAAGCGCCAAACCCGCGAAAAACCTGCAAAAATCGGCGTCACCCCTAAAAAAACCTGAGAAAACTGTGGAAATCCGTGGTTTTTCCATTGACTTTGCCGCCCTCAAAGCCGCATTGTTTTATGACGGCAGGGTACTTCGTAGCCGCATGAATACTGGGGTTTCGCGCACAAAACCTGAATCCCGCTCCATCCATGCGGTAAGCATTTCCGTGGCAGAAGCCCCTCAACAACAGGCAGCCCGCAGGGGCTCGCCCATTAAGGAGAACAAAAGATGGCAGCAGGAATGACCAAGACAGCATTGACCCGGCACATGGCTGAGAAGCTCGAAATCACCAATAAGCAATCCGCAGCCTACCTCGATCTGCTTGCCGAGACAGCGATCAAGGAGACGAAGAAGAATGGCGTCTTCGTGATCCCCGGCATCGGCCGCCTGGTAAAGGCGGAGCGCAAGGCGCGCATGGGCCGCAACCCCCAGACTGGCGAACCCATCAAGATCAAGGCGAAGACTGTGGTGAAGTTCCGCGTAGCCAAGTCCGCCAAGGACGTTATCGCGCCCCCGAAGAAGTAGCCTTTCCCGGGATCTGCGTGATCCGGCAAAAGGGAGAGCCTCGCGCTCTCCCTTTTGCTTTGCGCGAACTTTACGGGCCGGCAATCGCAGTTCGCGTTCGCCTCATGCATGTTCTCCCTCGACCAGCCCGAAGGTGGATTATTGCGCTCCGCGCGGCGCGGTGAGTCATCTCATGAGTTATGGCAAGTGTCTCTACGCCTCTCGACAGGCCCGGTGCTGTCCCTGCGGAACGCTCTTCCGTTGTGCTTTTTCTGCGGCTTGAAGGGCTGATTGTCGCCGCCATCTCCGCCGCTCTTTACGCGAGCACCGGAGCAAGCTGGTGGCTGTTTGCCGCGCTCTGGCTCCTGCCCGATCTCTCCATGCTGGGTTACGCCGCGGGCCGGCCCTGCTGGGGTGCGCGGATCTATAACACTTTCCACACTTACTTGCTCCCCGGCATTCTCGCGCTTTGCGCGCTCGTGCTGAAGGCACGCGGCCTTGAGGCTGTTGCACTTATCTGGATCAACCATATCGGGGTGGATCGCTTACTCGGCTTCGGGCTCAAGTATGGAGACGGCTTTGCTTTCACTCACCTGGGTTTTATGGGAAAGAAGACGCACTAGAGCAGCTCCGGCGCCGCAGCCGTATCCTCACTCTTCTTGCGCGGCAAGATGGCATACACCACCAGAGCCGCGCCAAAGCCCACCAGCGTTGATCGCATCACCGAGAAATGAAAGAGCCGCCACACGACGGGCGCCACTACCAGAAAGGCGCACGTGGGAATTGGCGCTTTCATGAATCCGCGAACCACCAGTGAGGCGACGAAGCTCGCAAAGATTCCCCACAACATGGTTTCGTTGTTGTAGGTCCACGAGAAAAACGCCAGCGTCACGAAAATGCCGATGGGCAGAATCTCAGTCAGCAGAGCCATGGGCCAATTGGGCCGTGCCGCGGCCTGCGGCAAACCGGAAGACAACCGGGGAATCAGGCGCGGAACGGCGCGAAGGTACTGGCGATAGGGCTCGCCGAGCCTGGCTGTGAGGAATGCTTCTTCGCCGAGAATCAGACGCAGGAAAAATAGCGATAACAGCACCACGGCGAACAGCGCCCCGGTGGGCGGCATGAGCAGCGAAACGGCAAGCAAGAGGAACCAGCCGCCGATGTAGAGCGGGTTGCGCACGCAGCGATACGGCCCGGCTGCCATGACGCCGCCGGCCTGCATATCGGCGTGATGCACGGTGGAGTAGCCAAGGTAAGCCGCGCCCCACACGCGAAAGAACGCTCCCAGAGCGGCGGCCAGCGCCCCCGCCGCGATCACGATAGGCGTGGAATAAGCAAAGCGAACGATGCCTGCGCGGCTGATGGCAAGCGCCAGCCACTCCAGCGTGGAGATGCGCCGGCCGAAATCGAACGCGCCAATCCAAGGCGCCCAGAGTCCCAGAAACACGATGACGATCTGGATCCACATCCGCAGGCGAAATTCGATGGCGCTTGCCCTCATCTGTTTTTCTCCCTGGACGGCACTTTACCGCTCCCGGCGGGCCGCGAGCAGCGCGGGAAGAATCTATTTCAGCCGTTTGATTGTGGCGCCTTCGGGAATCTGCTCCTCAAACTGACGATCGGGCAGATTCACGTTCTCATCGACGCGATAGACCGACAAGGTAAGCTGTATGCCTTCCTGCGGACGCTTGATGATGACCTTGGATGGATATTTTCCGGCGCTGAAAATCTGATAGTTGCTATAGGCGATCTGCGTCTCGAGCGCTCCGTTCTGGTCGTAGACGGACTGGGAGTAAGGCAGCATGTCGTCGCGATGGAAGGTGATGGTACGCACCGGCAGGTCTTCCTGGCCTTGCTTGTGGCGCATGATGCTGAGCGTGTATACCGGTTCGCTATACAGATGTTTGTTGGCGGCATCGGCCACGGTCTCAGTGTCCGATGTCACCATGTACTCATTGTCGGATTCCAGGCCGCGCACGGCGATGGCGTCGAGGAAGAAATCGGGGCGCAGATTCTCCAGCGGATTGTCTGATTTCTGGGTGACGGTATTCGAGCCTTCGATGACCGTGTTTCTGCCGGGAATCAGAAGCGTGAAGCGATTACCGTCGCTCGCCATGTCGAAAATCTTCACGCCGAAATACGTGCCCGCAACGCGCAGCATTTTCGGCTTGCGCATCAGGATGTATCCCCGGCACGAAGGAAAATCCTTTTCCACGCCTTCATTGGTTCTGGTTTCAGTGGCATACACCTCAACCGTAGCCGTGAGCGTGTTCAGGGCATCCCATCGGTCGTCAATCTGCTTTACCAGGTTTTCAGGCGAGACCGTCTGGACATTGGGCGGGGCGATGGGCACGGGCAAATGCCGCTTGGTGGGCAGGAAATAGGAACACCCTGAAAGCAGCATAGGCAACAGGAGAGCCCCGGTGCGCGGCAGGCGGCGATCAATTCTCATCGCTCGCCCGCTTTCTTTTGCGCGGCCCGGTACTCGGCCACATTGCGGTTGTGCTCGTCGAGGGTGGTGGCAAAAAGCGAGTGGCCTTGCGCGTCGAGACTGGCGGCGACAAAGTAAAGATAGCTGGTTTTGGCCGGGTCCATCGCCGCGCGCAGCGAGGGGATGCCGGGATTGGCGACCGGACCCGGAGGCAGTCCGGTGCGCAGATACGTGTTGTACGGTGTGTCGCGGGTCAGGTCGCTTGCATAGATCGCACCGCGCCATTGGCCCGTAACTTCAAGCCCGTAGATCACCGAGGGGTCGGTCTTGAGCGGCATGTTCTTCTCAAGCCTGTTTTCAAAAACGCTGGCTACCAGCGGACGCTCCGAATCGATGGCGGTCTCGCGCTCCACCAGCGAAGCGATGGTGACGACCCGGTGAATGTGTTGCGTCAGCCCGATCTGCGCGGCGGCCTGACGAAACCGCTTGACCATTGCCGCGGCGATCTGCGGCGCGGTCGCCGTGGGAGACAAGCGATAGGTATCGGGAAACAGGTAGCCCTCGAGGCTTTTCGCCGACGGATCGAGATCGGCGATCAATGCCGTCTGCTGGGCGGCGGCGAGAAATGCCTGGCGCGTCGCCAGCCCCGCCTGCTCTACCCGTGCGGCGATGTCGAAGATGTTTGCTCCCTCGGGCACCGTAATCGTCTTGGTGTACACTTCACCGCGAGCGATCATCGTGTAAACATCGGTCGGCGGCAGAGGGTGGTCGAAGCGGTAGGTGCCCGCCTGGAGGGTTCCGTGGTGGTAGGCGCGAATCAGATCGAAAACATAGCGGGTGCGCACGACACCGGAGGCCTCGAGCTGGCGGGCAATGCCTGCTGCGGAAGTGCCGGGTGCGATCGTCACAAGGGTTTCGGTCGAGGGCCCAAAAGGAGTGACAACCAGCCAGGCCACGGCGCCCGCCGCAACACCAGCCAGCAGAAGCACGAATACCAGAAAGCCGGCGAAACCGGAGCCGCCCCGCCTGCCGCCTTTCCGTCTGCTCCGTGCCATTCTTCCGCCGCCGACCCTTCTTATGAATGAAAATAAAGACGCATGAGACCGAGGCCCGGGTTCCCCATCTATTCATTTGATTGTATCGGGCGGCCAGCGTTGCCCAATCGTTTTGCGACGTAACCTGAATCTGAGGAGTGACTTGGTGGAATCGAGCAAGAAACCAAGATACCTTGGACTCGACGTGGGTAACAGGCGCATTGGTGTGGCCGTGAGCGACGAACTGGGATTGACCGCCCAGCCGGTGCTCACGCTGGAGCGCAAGACCAACCGGCGCGAAGACTTACGCTCGCTCGCCCGGCTCTGCCGCCGGTTTGGCGTGGCAGAAATTGTGGTGGGCAATCCCGTGCATCTTTCGGGAGAAAAGAGCGCGCAGACCGCGAAGATCAAGGCCTTTGGCGCCCAATTGGGCGAACTGACCGGGCTGCCGATTCGCTACTGGGACGAGCGGCTGACCACGCATCAGGCACACGAGATTCTGTACGAAGCCGGCCGCAAGCGCCAGGACCACAGGCGCGTGGTGGACCAGGTGGCGGCGGTGCTGATTCTGCAGTCGTTTTTGGACGGGAAAGGCAGTTCCTAGCACCCAGGTCCTAGCACCTAGCACCTAGCCCCTAGCTCCTGGCTTCCAGCTTTGGCGCTGGAGAGGCTTTAGCGGCAATCGATTTGACCGGCGGGCAGGCTGCGAAGGATTGGCATTCAGGTCTGGCTGGCGGCTCGTGGCTGGAACCAGGCAGCTAATGGCCAAGAGTTAGGAGCTAGAAGCTAACGGCTGGGAGCTGCTCTTTCGGCTGCCTTATAATCAACTATCAGGAATGTTGAAATCTGCAGTCGGAGCAAGACCGCCTCCCCGCTGCCGGACTTGGGATGCCCGAACACATCAAAAAAAAGCTTGAGGATGAGATCAAGCAGCTCGAGTACGAGCTGACTTCCGAATTGCCCGCCGAGATCAAAAAGGCCAGGGCTTTGGGCGATCTGTCAGAGAACGCCGAGTACCACATGGCCAAGCAGCGGCAGGAGTTTGTCAACGCGCGTTTGGGCCAGCTGAAGCGGCGGATGGCTGAGCTCTCGCTGGTCAACCTGGCAAATATCCCGCGCGATAAAGCCGGGTTTGGATCGACCGTTGTGGTCTACGACTCGACCAAGGACGAGGAGCTTGTGTACCGCCTGGTAACCAGCGAAGAAGCCGACGTGGCCAAAGGGTTGATTTCGACAACGTCGCCCATCGGCCGCGGCATCGTGGGCAAGAAAGTGGGCGATGTGGCCACCATTGTGACGCCCAACGGCAAGCGCCAACTGGAGATTCTGAAGCTGACGACGATTCACGACGAGGCCGGCGAAGGCGAGCAGAAAGCCGCGGCCGGGTAAGCAGGACAAACCACCGGCTGCTAGCTTCTAGCCTCTAGCGCCTGGCTGTTCACAAGAACAAAATTGCATGGGTTCTAGCGGGAATGGCTAGCAGCTAGAAGCCAGGAGCTAGAAGCTCGAATGACCTGGACAAGCGCATTTGGCCGTGCCTGCGGATGGCTGCTGGACCGCATCGTGCATGGGCTCGCGCTTACCCGCATCTCGCCCAATGTGCTCACATTCATCGGGCTGGTCATCAACATTGTTGCCGCCTTCTTTTTCGGCCACGCCAACGCGTCCAATGGCGACCGCATGTTTTTCTATGCCGGTCTGGTGATTTTTGCAGCCGGCATCTTCGACATGGTCGACGGCCGCGTGGCGCGCCGCACCAACAAGGTCACGGTCTTCGGCTCGTTCTTTGACTCGGTGATCGACCGCTACTCCGACGTGGTGCTCTTCTTCGGCTTGCTCGTCTACTATGGGCGCATCAATCGCTTCCGCTACGTCGTGCTTGTCGCGTTTGTCATGGTGACGTCGCTGATGGTCAGTTATACGCGCGCTCGCGCTGAAGCGCTGATCGGCCAGTGCAAGGTCGGCTTCATGGAGCGGCCGGAGCGCGTCGTGCTCATCCTTCTCGGCGCGCTGTTTAACTGGGCGGGAGTCATGGCGCCGGTTCTGTGGGTCCTGGCCGTGCTTTCAACCATTACCGTGGTGCATCGCATTGTGTACACCTATCAGTTCACCAAGCATCTGGCGCCGCTGACCTGAGAAAGCAGCCTCGATCGCCAAAGCGTTTAAAAGCAACTGCTTTGGCCGCTGGTGGATGTGGACTCCTCATTGCAAAGCTCCAAAGCTTAGGAGAGAACTCCCCGTCCAGTCCCCTCCCATCGCACCAAGCCTTCACCCCCAATGTAAGTAAAGTCGACTGAATCGCGTCAAATTCATCAGCGATGCTTTCACCAGGAGTCGTTCGCCTTGTCGTAGCGCGACGCCACCTATGCTGTGTGCTGGCAAGTGGCGCGCTGTTTTTGACATGCCTGCTTCGCTACTGGGTAACCTACGACCCCAACGACTCAGTCAGCCGGCTCCAGGAGATGCCCGGCATTGCGCTCAATCTGAGCGAAAAGGGCCAATTTGCCAATCCATTCTTCCTGCTCAATACCGGACCGTCGGCACATGTCGCGCCGGCATTCGCGGTTTTTATGGCCCTTGTCATCAAGCTCTTCGGAGAGCGAGCGGCGGGCGCGTATGCCATTAAGCTGGCGGCCGTGCTCATCGTTGCTTTTCAAGTGGCGATTTTTCCCGAAGTCAGCAGCAGGCTCGGAATGGGGTGGATCAATGGATTCATTGCTGCTTGCTTCTGGATCGTAGCCAAGCCGTTGCTGGTCTTCAATTGGGAGGCATTCTATGCAGCCCTTTTGATCATCGTCACCTGCTGCGTCTACCGGCGGTACCTTGACCAGGAGCCGCCGGGCGAGAGCCGGACAGCGTGGCTGCTGGGATTCCTGTTCGGACTGCTGATCCTCACCATCCCGACGTTCGTTCCGGTGGTGTTCGCCTGGCTGGCGTGGGAGATTTGGCGGTCTCGATCTGCTTTTTTAAGAAAATCCCTTTTGCCGCTGGCCGTGCTGCCCGCGATCATCATTTCTCCCTGGGTCATTCGCAACTACCTGGTGTTTCATAGCCTGATGATCCGCGATTCCGCCGGAATCGAGCTCGCGGTGTCGAATAATGACTGCGCGCAATTCAGCCTGAGAAGAACCATGGATTCAGGCTGCGCTCGCGAGATGAACCCGGAAGGCAGCGTGAGTGAGGCCAGAAAGGTCCTGGTGATGGGCGAGGCCCAATATAACGAAATGCGCCTGCAGCAAGCGCTCCACTGGATCGAAAGCCATCCGGTTCGTTTCTTCCGGCTGACTGGGATGCGATTCATCGCTTTCTGGTTCCCCACTGAAAATGGGACGATCCATTACGCGGGAAAGGGACGCCGGCTGGAGCGAGTCATGATCTATTTGATGACCTTGCTCGGCATCTATGGCCTTGTGGCCCTCTACCGAAGCGACATCAAGAGTGCCGCTCTATGCATCTCGTGTTTGACCCTCTATCCTCCCGCCTACTACATGTGCCTGTTCGTAGGCCGCTATCGGTATCCCATTCTATGGATGACGTTCCTCCTGGGGGCTCTCCCGATCACGCGATATGCTGTCCGCAAACTCGTCAGGCAGCCGATTGACTGAAAGCTCTTTTTCTCTGCACCGGGGAAGCGCAGCAATGGCCATGGCGGAAGCTTCGCTGTTGCCGATTGGTCTTCATCGCGGTGAAGGCTGATCGTTGGCTTTGACATTTGCGGCAGATGATTCGGCAGGAGAATTCTCCGGCTGCGCGGCAGGCGTTTCGAGAGGATTCGGCTCGCCTTCGCCAGGTGATGGAGCTCCGGCAACTGCCGTTTCACCCGTCATGCCGCCCGGCTCATCCACCCAGAGACAGGCAATCCACCATAGCAGCACGACCAGGTAAACCACGTTGCTGGCGTTGAACAGCTTCTCCTGGAGGTTCATCACGCGCGTGTATTCGTTTTGCGAGTGAACCGTGGTGTGCAGGGCAATCTGCTGCCAGACAAAGCGGATTCCCGCCTGCATGATCGAAGCGGTCGACAGCCCGATGGCAATCTGCTGCGTATGGCTTCGCCATCCTGCCCTGAAGCTGCGGCCGAAGAACGCCACCAGCACCCCGAGCTCGATGAAGAGCATGTTGTCGAGCACGTCGGTCTTTTGCGCGAACAGCTGCATGATGCGTAAAGAGGAAGTCTTCGAACCGGCCATCAGCGTTTTCCACGCGGGCCAGGGCCCCCACTTGATCATGATGAACAGGCCCACGGCGAGCACCACCAGGCTTCCCACGATCCATGCCAGGCGTCCGGCCCCTTTGAAGGCGCGCCGCGCAATCTCCACGGCCAGGCCCAGAGACAGGAGCACCGCAAGATCGTAGAGCGCGAGAAAGATTTCGTTGAAAACGATGGGCGCCAGGCGTTGCGCGAGCAGCCGCCCGGTGACCATGCGCAAGGCCATCATCACCGTTACGGCCGTAAACCATGGGAAGCGCCGGGCGCGGTCGCGGCCCAGCAAAACCACCAGCAGAACCAACAGGCCTGCGAAGGTGAGCGTCCAGATAATCTGATCGGATGAAAAGTCAAATTTGAAGTGCATGGATCCGTATCCGGGCTGCGCCAGCCTGCGGCGCGCCCAGTTTCAGTGTAACGGCCCGCGGAACCAGGCGCGAAGGAACGCCAAGGATTGAAAACACTGAATCAGTGAAGCCGGCCGGCTGCCTGCCATAATCTCTCTATGCTCATTCTGGCCTCCTCGTCGCCGCGGCGCAGGGAACTGCTCGCCCAGGTCGGCTACAAGTTCCAGGTGTGCCCGGCGCACATCCCCGAGGACCCCCTCGAAGGCGAGAATCCGATTGCGTATGTGACGCGGCTAGCGAGAGAAAAAGCAGAAACTGTGTTTCGCGAGATGTCCCTGTCAGGCGGGAACTCCCCGGACGGGCCTCTGGACGGCCCGTCTTCAATCGCCGTGCTCGGCGCCGATACGACGGTCACGCTCGACAACACCATCCTGGGCAAGCCGCGGGACGCCGCCGATGCCGCGCGCATTCTGCGCCAGTTGAGCGGCCGCACGCATCGCGTCATCACCGGGGTCGCTCTTGTAACCGCTGACGGCGCCGAGGTGGCTGCCGAAGCCACGGCCGTGCAATTTCTCACTCTCTCCGACGAGGAGATCGCGGCATATATCGCCACCGGCGAGCCGATGGACAAAGCCGGCGCCTACGGCATCCAGGGCCACGCGGCGCGTTGGATTCCGCGCATCGAAGGCTGCTACTTCAATGTCATGGGCCTGCCCCTGGCGCTGGTCTGCTCGCTGCTTGAGGCCCGCGGCGCCCCGCCGGCTTAGCGCCTGCCGCGGTTGCCTAACTTCTTCACCTTTCTGTGCTTGCCCGCGAGTCGCCGGGTATCGTAACTCTCGCCGGTGCTCCGTCGCGTAAAAGTGTTACTCATCGAACGCCGCGTTTGGCGTTAGAATGGTCGCACTCTCGAAAGCCTGGGGTTCGAACATGCGGAATTTTCTGTTTCTGCGCAGCGCTGCGCTGATTCTCGCCGCGCTGCCGCCTGTCTTGGTGCGCGCTCAATTCCAACAGCCCACTGACGAAGAGCTGAAAATGACCTCCGATCCCAAAGCTCCGGGAGTGGCGGCCGTTTATTTGAATATCAGCGAAATCGCCAATGATCCGATGCACTATGAGACCGACTACTACCGGATCAAGGTGCTGGCCGAAAAAGGCAAGGAACTGGCGACAATCCATGTGCCTTACGTTCAAGGCAATCGCAAAGTCACCGACATCAGGGGCCGCACCATCCACCCGGATGGAACCATCATCCCGCTCGACGTGAAACCGGAAGACCTGCTCAACGCCAAGACCGGCGAACTTCAGTTTCGGCAGATGGTCTTCACGCTGCCCAGCGTGGAAGTGGGCAGCATTCTGGAATACGCCTACACGCTGCGCTACGACGACAACCATTACTCATCGCCAATCTGGCAGGTTCAGCTTCCCTATCCCATTCGTTCGGGTCACTACCAGTTCACGCCTTTCAAGGCCTTCATGCCCAGGGGCTCTCAGGACACAAACACCAGCATGTTCCTCACCGACTCGCGTGGACGCCAGGTTCACAGCCTGATCTGGTGGCCCCGTCTTCCTGCCGGCGTAACCGTGAAGACCAGCGTCAACGGCTCCTACACCGTGGATGTCACCGACGTGCCTGCGATTCCCGAAGAGGAATGGATGCCGCCCGTCGATAGCCTTTTATACAAGGTGCAGTTCTATTACATGCCGGAATACAATGCCAACGATTTCTGGGTGAGCGAAGCCAAACTCTGGGCGAAAGACGTCGACAAGTTCGCCGAGCCATCGAAGGAGATCAAGGCCGCTGCGGACGGCCTCGTCGCGCCCGGCGACAGCGATCTGGTGAAGGCGCAAAAGCTCTACGCAGCCGTCGAGGCTTTAGACAACACCGATTATTCGCGCGAAAAAGGCGCCACGGAGATGAAGCTGCTGAAGATCAAGGAAGCCAAGCACGCTGAAGACACCTGGAAGCAGAAGAGCGGCTCGAGCGAAGACATCACTATGCTTTACCTCGCCATGCTGCGCGCGGCGGGTTTGAAGGCCTACCCCAACAAGGTGGTTGACCGCGACCGGGCCATCTTTGATCCCACTTTTCTGAATCTGGATCAGCTTGACGCTATGTTGGTAGCGCTCAATGCCGACGGTAAACAGATTCTCCTCGATCCCGGCGAAAAAATGTGCCCTTTCCAGACGGTAAGCTGGCGCCATTCAGGCGCGGGAGGCATCGGCGAGAGCGATAAGGGAGCTGCTTACGTGGTCACGCCGCTGCAGGCGTACAAAGACAACCTGACGAACCGCCTTGGGGAAGTCACTGTGGATACCCATGGCGGCATCTCGGGCTCGTTCACCTTCATCATGATTGGGCAGGAGGCGCTGCGCTGGCGGCAGGAGGCGCTGCGCATGGATGAAACCGAGCTTAAGAAAGAGTTTGACAGCGAACTGGAAAAGCTAGTCCCAGAGGGCGTAGAGGCGCATATCGATCACTTTCTTGGGCTCGACCAGCCCGACTCCAATCTCATCGCAATGGTCAAGGTGAGCGGCACCCTGGGCACAGCAACCTCCAAGCGTCTTATGCTCCCTGGCTTTTTCTTCGACACGCGCCAGCATCAGCCGTTTGTCGACGAAGAGAAGCGCCTGGAGCCGGTGGATATGCGCTATGCTGACCGCATCAACGATCAGGTGACGTATCATTTGCCGGCGGGGATGACTGTGGAAGGCGCGCCGCAGGACGCCAACGTCTCCTGGCCCAGCCACGCGGTGTTCGTGAGCAAAACCAAAACCGATCCCGGCGAGATCACGATTGCCGATTCTCTCATTGTGGCATTCACCTTCGCCAAGCCGGAGGAGTACCAGGATTTGCGCGGGTTTTACCAGAAGATTTCTACTGCCGACCAGGAAGAACTTGTGCTGACCAACGCGCCGCAGCCTGCGGCAGGAAAGGGCAACTGAAAGCCGCATTGGAAAAGAAAAATTGCAACCGGAGGTCCGCAGTTCGAAAAGGAAACTGATCATGTTCCGCTCATTCACCTGGCGTTCTCTTCTTTTCTGCGCTGCCGCGGCCGCGCTCGCCGTTGCGGCAAGGCCCGGCCACGCCGGCCTCTTTGGCAAAGACGCCCCGGTGCCGCAGTGGGGACTGGATGCAGCCAAAACCAAAACGCCGGACTACGCCAAAGGCTCGGGCTCCGTGGTCCTGTTCGACGAGTATCTTGAAACGGTGGACGAGCAGGGGCGCGCCACCGAGCGCAGGCGCCAAGCCATCCGCGTCCTCCAGCCGCAGGGCCGCGATGTCAGCTGCTTCGTCCCCTTCGACATCGATGAAAAAATCAATTATTTCCGTGAGTGGACGATCGGCGCCGACGAAAAAACCTACCAGGCAAAGGATGCCGACTTCATCGAAGTAGGCGACACCCGTTATCGCGTCATGCTCTCCACTGAGAAAGTGCGCGTCGTGCGTCCGCCTGCCGCCGACGTAGGCGCCACCATCCTCTGCGAGTCGGAAGAACAACTGGCTCAGTGGAACCAGGAAAAGATCTGGGAGATTCAGAGTGATGATCCCGTAGTATTCGAGGCGCTGGAGGTCGACCTCCCCGCCGGAAAGCCCTACGCCGTCTCCTGGCATCGTTATGATTCGGTGGCTCCCATTCAGCTTGCTCCCAACCACTGGCGCTGGGAGATCAAGGACATGCAGAAGCTCGACCTGCGCGAAGTCAGGTC
>Ga0335074_10000407_pt1 | contig 62894 bp, 53 predicted proteins | sample Lox_Sample_23_FD_206715 | JGI IMG/M metagenome (GOLD analysis project Ga0335074, IMG submission 206715) | Soil microbial communities from Loxahatchee National Wildlife Refuge, Florida, United States - Lox_Sample_2.3 | ecosystem: Environmental > Terrestrial > Soil > Wetlands | place: USA...
CACCGTCGTGACCAGCTCCAGGTCGGCGGGGTTGGTCCCGGTCTCGATCCACGGTCCGAGCGGGCAGAACGTGTCGTACCCCTTCGCCCGCGACCACTGCCCGTCGGTCCGCTGCTGGTCGCGAGCCGTGACGTCGTTGGCGCACGCGTAGCCGAGCACCACCTCCATCGCGCGATCCTCCGGCACGTCCCGGCACAACCGGCTGATCACCACAGCGAGCTCGCCCTCGTAGTCGACCCGCTCCGAGGACGGCGGCAGCATGATCGTGTCGCGATGACCGACCACGGCGGTCGACGGCTTGAGGAAGATTAGCGGCTGCTCCGGTACGTCGCCGCCCATCTCGGCCGCGTGCGAGGCGTAGTTCTTGCCGATCGCCACCACCTTGCTCGGCAGCACCGGCGCGAGCAGGCGAAGGTCGGGCAGCGCGAGCTTGACGTCGGTGCGCTCGATCGGTGCGAACGGATGCCCGGCGATCGGCGTGACGACCTCGTCCTCGACGACGCCGAACGCGACACCTTCACCGTAGGAGAACCGCGCGATCCGCATCCGGACGAGCCTAGTGTCCCGCTGTTGAGGGCCGGTCAGGCGAACGCGAGCAGGTTCAGCGCCTCGAGGTCCTCCTCAGACGGCACCCACGCGCCGGCGGCGGCGTTCGCCACGACCTGCTCCGGCTTGGTCGCGCCGGCGATGACCGAGCTGACCGCCGGCTGGGCGGCGAGGCCGCCGATCGCAACGTCCAGCATCGAGAGGTTCCGCTCGTCGGCGTAGCGCTGGATCGCCTCGACCTGGTCGAAGCGATCATCGGTGAGCCAGCCATCGCGGGTCGCCAGCCGGGTTCCGTCCGGAGCCGCCTCGCCGCGGCGGTACTTGCCGGTCAGCAGCCCGTTGGCGAGCGGGAAGTAGGGCAGCACTCCGAGCCCGAACCGCCGGCACGCGGGCACCAGCCCGTTCTCGATCGCGCGCTCGATCAAGCTGTAGTGGTTCTGCGCGCTGATGAACGGCGTAAGACCAGATGTCCGCGCGATCCAGTCGGCGTCCGCGACCTGCCAGCCGGCGAAGTTCGAGCAACCGACGTATCGGACCTTGCCTTCGAGGACGAGCTCGTGCAACGCCGCCAGCGTCTCCGCGATCGGCGTTTTCGGGTCCGGAACGTGGAACTGGTACAGGTCGATCCAGTCCGTCTTCAGCCTCCGGAGCGACGACTCGACCGCCTTGCGGATGTAGCGCCGCGACCCGCGGGCGTCCCAGTCGGGCCCGAGCGCTCCGTTCATCGACATCCCGAACTTCGTCGCCACCACGACGTTCTCGCGCTCGCTCCCGAGTGCCTCGGCGAGAAAGTCCTCGGACTGCCCGTACGTGTCGGCGGTGTCGAACAGCGTGACGCCGGCATCCAGTGCCGCGCGTACGACGGCCTTCGTCTGCTCGAGGTCGATCCGCCGGCCGAAGTTGTTGCAGCCGAGGCCGACCACCGAGACCACCAGTCCGGACTCGCCCAGCCGGCGCAACCGCATGTCACTCATGATCGCCAGCGTAGGGCGTCACTCGATCCCGGCCACGGCCAGCAACCCGAACGTGTACGCATCGTCGAGCGCCTCCCACGACGCCGCGATGACGTTCTCGTTCACGCCGACCGTGTCCCACTCCCGGTGGCCGTCGGAGGTCCGCACCAGCACCCGGGTGACGGCGCCCGTCCCGTGGGCGCCTTCGAGAATCCGCACCTTGTAGTCGACCAGCTCGAAGCTGCCGAGCTGGGGGTAGAAGCGCTCGAGCGCGAGTCGCAACGCCATGTCGAGCGCGTTGACCGGGCCGTTGCCCTCGCCGGTCGAGACGATTCGCTCCCCCTTGACGTGGATCTTGACCGTCGCCTCGGACGTCATCTGGCCGTCCGAGCGCCCGTCGCTGATGACCCGGTACGACTCCAGCGCGAACGGCCGCTGGCGGCCCGGGTCCACCTCGTGACGGAGCAACAGCTCGAACGACGCCTCGGCCGCCTCGAACGAGTACCCCTCGGCCTCCATCGTCTTCACCTTGTCGATGACCCGGCCCACGACCTCCTTGTCGGCGTCGATGTTCAGCTCCCGCGCCTTGAGCTCTACGCTCGCCCGCCCGGCCAGCTCCGAGACCAGGATCCGCATGTCGTTGCCGACCACGGCCGGATCGGTGTGCTGGTAGAGATCCGGATCGACCTTGAGCGCCGAGGCATGCAGGCCGGCTTTGTGCGCGAACGCGCTCGCGCCCACCCACGGCTGATGGTCGTCGGGGGTGATGTTCGCCAGCTCGGCGATCGCATGGCTGACCCGAACGAGCTCGGCGAGCGACCCTTCCGGCAACACCTTGCGCTCGAGCTTGAGCTCGAGCCCGGCAACGATTGCGAACAGGTCGGCGTTGCCGGCTCGTTCGCCGTACCCGTTGGCCGTGCCTTGCACGTGGGTCGCGCCCGCCTGGACCGCGGCGAGGGAGTTCGCGACCGCGCACGAGGTGTCGTCGTGGGCATGGATGCCGACCCGGGCCGGCGTGCCGAGGTATCGGCCGACCACCTCGTTGACCACCTCGGCCAGCTGGCCCGGGAGCATCCCGCCGTTCGTGTCGCAGAGCGCGACGACCTCGGCGCCCGCCTCTGCGGCGGCCTCGACGACGGCCAGGGCGTACGCGCGGTCGAGGCGATAGCCGTCGAAGAAGTGCTCCGCGTCGAGGAACACCCGCCGGCCCTCGTCCCGCAGGAGCCGGACCGTGTCCCTCACCATGGCGAGGTTCTCGTCGAGCGTGGTGCGCAGGGCCCGCTCGACGTGGCCGGTGTGGGACTTCGCCACGAGGGTCACGACAGGGGTCTGCGCGTCGAGCAGCGCTCGTACCTGCGCGTCATCGGCGGCGGCCACGCCCGGTTTCCGGGTGGCGCCGAAGGCAGCGAGTACGGCGTTGCGCAGCGGGAGGTCACCGGCAGCAGCCCGCTCGAAGAACGCCTTGTCCTTCGGGTTGGCGCCCGGCCAGCCGCCCTCGATGTAGCCGACGCCGAGCTCGTCAAGGCGCGCGGCGACGGCGAGCTTGTCGTCGACGGAAAGCGACAGCCCTTCCATCTGCGACCCGTCGCGCAGCGTCGTGTCGTAGACGTGAAAATCGGTGGCGGCGGACACGGGGTTTCCTCTCGGTTCCAACAGAAAACCCCCCGGCCCGGATCGGGCAGCGAGGGGTTGCGCGTCGGCTCGGTATGGCTAGCCGACGCGCTCGCAAATGATCGTGATGGTGCTCATCGCCTTCCAGTCTTCGGCAGGCCGTGGCCCGCGGTCAAGCCTTCGACTCAGCAGACCTTGTGCATCCAGCCGTGCGGGTCGGGTCCGCGGCCGTGCTGGAGGTCGACCAGCGTGCTGCGGATGGCATCCGCCACCGGAGTCGCTGAGGGCATCGTGACCTCGCCCTCGCGCCAGCGCAACGAGCCCACCGACGTGATCACCGCCGCGGTGCCACAGGCGAACGCCTCGGCGATCGCGCCCGACTCGACGCCCTTTCGCCACTCGTCGATGTCGATCCGCCGCTCTTCGACCTCGTGGCCCATTTCCGCCGCGAGGGTCGCGATCGTGTCGCGGGTCACGCCTTCGAGGATCGTGCCGGTGAGCTCCGGCGTCACCATCGTGCCGTTGTCGAGCACGAGCCAGAGGTTCATGCCGCCGAACTCCTCGAGCCACCGGCGTTCGACGGCATCGAGGAAGAGCACCTGCTCGCAGCCGTGCGCGATCGCCTCCTGCTGCGCGATCAGGCTGGCGGCGTAGTTGCCACCACACTTGGCCGCGCCCGTGCCGCCCGGCGCCGATCGGCTGTAGTCCTCGGACAGCCAGATGGACACTGCATGCGATCCGGCGGCGAAGTACGAGCCGGCGGGCGAGGCGATGACCATGAACAGGACATCGGTCGCCGGCCGAACCCCGAGCCCGACCTCGGTCGCCACCATGAACGGTCTGATGTAGAGGCTGTCGTCGCTTCCGGTCGGCACCCACGCGGCGTCCAGGGTGATCAGCCGGTCGCAGGCCGAGACGAAGTCGTCGACCTCGAGAATGGGCAGCGCCATGCGTTCGGCAGAGCGCTGGAAGCGTGCGCCGTTTACCTGCGGGCGGAAGGTGGCCACACCGCCGTCGGGCTGTCGGTAGGCCTTGAAGCCCTCGAAGATCGACTGGCCGTAATGAAGGATGTGCGTCGCGGGGTCGATCTCCAGCGGGGCGTACGGGCGTACCCGTGCGTCGTGCCAGCCGCGCTCCGGTGTCCAGCGCACCGTGACCATGTGGTCGCTGAACACCTTGCCGAACCCGGGCGCCTCGAAGATCTCGGCGAGGCGCTCGGGCGTGGTCGGAGACGGCGTCGGCTCGACGCTGAATTCGAGGCCCATGGATAGAGGTTAGGCGAGCCGCGCCGCGATCGCATCACCGATCGCCGAGGTACGCCGGCCCGGTCCCGCCGGGTGATCGGCTCGTTCGGCGAGATCGGCCGCGACCGCCGCCTCGACCTTCAGCGCCGCCGCGTGCAGGCCGAGCGAGTCGAGGAGCATTGCCACGGACAGGATCGTCGCGGTCGGGTCGGCGACCCCTTGCCCGGCTATGTCCGGGGCGCTGCCGTGCACCGGCTCGAACATGCTCGGCGCCGTGCCCTCGACATTGAGGTTGCCGCTCGCAGCGAGCCCGATGCCGCCCGCGATCGCCGCGCCGAGGTCCGTGATGATGTCGCCGAACAGGTTGTCCGTCACGACGACGTCGAACCGCTGGGGCTGGGTGACGAAGTAGAGGCAGGCGGCGTCGACGTGCGAGTAGTCGACGGTGACGGTCGGGAAGTCTGTGTGCACCGCCTCGACCGTCCGCTGCCACAGCGAACCGGCGTGGGTGAGCACGTTGGTCTTGTGCATGAGGGTGAGGTGCTGACGAGGCCGGGCGGCCGCGCGGGCGAACGCGTCACGCACGACCCGCTCGACGCCGTACCTCGTGTTCACGCTGTCCTCGGTGGCGATCTCGTACGGCGATCCCTTCCGGAGCGCGCCGCCGACGCCGACGTACGGTCCCTCGGTGCCCTCGCGGACCACGACGATGTCGATGTCGCCGGGCTTAACCCCGGCAAGCGGCGTCGCTACGCCCGGGTAGAGCTTGACCGGCCGCAGGTTGACCGCGTGCTCGAACGCGAACCGCAGCTTCAGCAGCAGGCCGCGCTCGAGGACACCGGAAGGCACGCTCGGGTCGCCGACCGCCCCGAGCAGGATCGCCTCGTGACCGCGCAGCTCCTCCAGCACCGAGTCGGGCAAGGTCTCACCGGTCCGGTGCCAGCGCGCTGCGCCGAGGTCGTAGTCAGTGGTCTCGATCGTGACGCCGTCGGCCTCGGCCGCCAGCCGCAAGACCTTCAGGCCCTCGGCAACGACCTCGGGACCGATGCCGTCCCCGCCGATGACCGCAACCGGACAGCGACTCCCCACGGCGAGCGAGGCTAGACCACGCGGGCCCACGAGGGTCCGCCGCGGCACCTATGGGCCATGCGTGTCGCCCTGGCAACCCCTATGGGCCATGCGTGTGGCGCGGCGCGACACCTATGGGCCATGCGTGTCGCCCTGGCAACCCCCATGGGCCACGCGCGTGGCGCGGCGCAACCCCTATGGGCCATGCGCGTGGCGCGGCGCGACACCCATGGGCCATGCGTGTCGTCCAAGCAACCCCCATGGGCCATACGTGTGGCGCGGCGCGACACCCATGGGCCATGCGCGTCGCCCTGGCAGCCCCCATGGGCCATACGTGCGGCGCGGCGCGACACCTATGGGCCATGCGTGTCGCCCAAGCAACCCTTATGGGCCATACGTGTCGCCCTGGCAACCCCTCTGGGCCATGCGTGTCGCCCTGCGCAATCCCCATGGGCCATGCGTGTCGCCCAGGAAACCCCCAGGGGCCATACGTGTGCCGCTGCGCGACACCTATGGGCCATGCGTGGCGCCCTGGCAACCCCTATGGGCCATGCGTGTGGCGCGGCGCGACACCTATGGGCCATGCGTGTCGCCCTGGCAACCCCTATGGGCCATGCGTGTGGCGCGGCCCGACACCCATGGGCCATGCGTCGCGCCCAGGAAACCCCCATGGGCCATACGTGTGGCGCTGTGCGGCACCTATGGGCCATGCGTGTCGCCCTGGCAACCCCTATGGGCCATGCGTGTGGCGCGGCGCGGCACCTATGGGCCATGCGTGTGGCCGCACGCGAGGTCCGATTCCCGCGGGAACATGTCGGCCGGGCGGATTAGTTTCGAGAGCGTGTCACGGCGAGCTGCGGTGCTCTTCGGCGCGATGTGCGTCATCTGGGGCATCCCCTACCTGCTGATCCGAGTCGCGGTCCGCGACTTCGACCCGGCTGCGGTCGTCTTCGGGCGCACCGCGATCGGCGCGCTGCTGCTCACCCCGATCGCGGTCTGGCGCGGCCAGCTGCGCTCATTGCGCGGTCACTGGTTGTGGCTGCTCGCCTATACCGGCTTCGAGCTGACGATGCCGTGGTACCTGCTGACCAGCGCCGAGCAGCACCTGACCAGCTCGCTCGCCGGGTTGCTGGTCGCCGCCGTACCGCTCGTGGGCGTCGTGCTCGGGCGGATCGTCGGCGGCGCGGAAGCGGTCGGCGGCCGGCGACTGGCCGGCCTCATCATCGGCGTCCTCGGCGTGGCCGCTCTGGTCGGCCTGCAGGTCGGCCACATCGACATGGTTGCGGTGCTCGAGGTGTTCTTCGTCGCGGTCGGCTATGCGGTCGGGCCATTGATCCTGTCCCGGCGGCTTTCCGAGCTTCCGAGCATGGCAGTGGTCTCGGTGTCGCTCGTCGTCACCGCGCTCGTCTATGCGCCGTTCGCGCTGACCAGCCACCCGACGAATGTCGGCAGCAAGTCGATCGCCTCCGTCCTCACCCTCGCGGTCATCTGCACCGCGTTGGCGTTCCTGTTGTTCTTCGCACTGATCGCCGAGGTCGGTCCGGTGCGGGCGACCGTCATCACCTACGTCAACCCGGCGGTCGCGATCCTGCTCGGCGTCACCATCCTCGGCGAGCACCTCACCGCAGGGATGATCGTCGGCTTCCCGCTCGTGCTGATCGGCTCGGTGCTCGCCACTGGCCGCGGTTCGCTCCGGCGGCGGAGCCGACCACGCGACGCGGAGGCCGAGCCGATGCCCGCGGTTACGACCGGTTGATCGCACTCACCAGCGCGTAGAGCGACGCGGTGGTGATGCTCGGCGAGACCCCGCAGCCCCATAACACCGAGCCGCCGACGGCGACCTCGAGGTACGCCGCGGCCTGCGCCTCCTCGCCGGCGCCGGTCGCGTGCTCGTGGTAGTCGAGCACGCGCGCGTCGATGTCGACCTCGGCGAGAGCGTGCACCAGCGCAGCGATCGGACCGTTGCCCGCACCCTCGATCTCGTGCTCGACGCCGTCGACCGTGACCTTGGCGCGGATCCGGTCGGCCTCGCCGCTCTCGATCGAGTAGCCGAGCAGCTGTAGCGGCGCGGTCCGGTCGAGATAGTGCTCCCGGTAGAGCTCCCAGATCCGCGCCGGCGCGATCTCGCCGCCGTCGGCGTCGGCGACCGCCTGCACGATTCGGGAGAACTCGATCTGCATCCGCCGCGGCACGTCGAGGTGGTAGTCGTGCTTGAGCACGTATGCGACCCCGCCCTTGCCGGACTGCGAGTTGACGCGGATCACGGCCTCGTAGCTGCGCCCGACGTCGAGCGGGTCGATCGGCAGGTACGGCACGCCCCACGGATAGTCCTCGACCGGTACGCCGGCCGCGGCCGCGTCGCGCTCGAGCGCCTCGAAGCCCTTCTTGATGGCGTCCTGATGCGAGCCCGAGAACGCCGTGTAGACGAGGTCGCCGCCGTACGGGTGGCGTGGGTGCACCGGCAGCTGGTTGCAGTACTCGACGGTCCGGCGGATCTCGTCGATGTCGCTGAAGTCGATGCCCGGGTCCATGCCCTGGCTGAACAGGTTCAGCCCCAGCGTCACCAGGCACACGTTGCCGGTCCGCTCGCCGTTGCCGAACAGGCAGCCCTCGACCCGGTCGGCGCCGGCCTGCACGCCGAGCTCGGCCGCGGCGACCGCGGTGCCGCGGTCGTTGTGCGGGTGCAGGCTGAGGATGACCGCGTCGCGGCGGGTCACGTTGCGGCCGAACCACTCGATCGAGTCCGCATACACGTTCGGGGTCGCCATCTCGACGGTGGCCGGCAGGTTCAGCACGACCGGCCGCTCGGCGGTGGGCTCCCACACATCCATGACCGCCTCGCAGACCTCGACCGCATAGTCGAGCTCGGTGCCCGTGAACGACTCCGGCGAGTACTGCCAGCGCACGTTCGCGGACTGGAGCAGCGACTCGGCGTACTTCTGGCAGCTCTGCGCGCCGCGTACGGCGATGTCCTTGATGCCCGCCTTGTCCAGCCCGAAGACGACACGACGCTGCAAAGTAGACGTCGAGTTGTAGAGGTGGATGAGCGTGGTGCCGCGGAAGCCGACGAGTGACTCGCAGGTGCGCTCGATCAGCTCGTCGCGGGCCTGGGTGAGCACCTGGATGGTGACGTCCTCGGGCACGAGGTCGTCCTCGACCAGGGTGCGGATGAAGTCGAAGTCGGTCTGGCTCGCGGCCGGGAAGCCGACCTCGATCTCGCGGTAGCCGAGGCCGACCAGCAGGTCGAACATCCGGCGCTTCCGCTCGCCGTCCATCGGGTCGATGAGCGCCTGGTTGCCGTCCCGTAGGTCGACGCTGCACCACTGTGGAGGGCCGGTGATCACGCGGTTCGGCCAGGTGCGGTCAGGGAGATCGATCGGAGGGAACGCGGTGTAACGGGAAGCCTTCGCCATGCCTGTCATGAGGTTTGCTCCAGAGTCGTCGTCGAGAACGAACGGCAAACCGGCGAGCTGGTGATGACACAGCCGAACCCCGCAGCGGGGGGCCGGTCGAAAGGCCCCGCTACGGGCGGCTAAGCAGGAGCAGCGATGTCATTGCGGTGAGGGTACCAGCCGGGCGTTCCACCGCGCACGGACGAAAACGATCGCCCCGAGCAGGGCGAGCGCGACGACACCGTCGAGCCAGTAGTGGTTGGCGGTGACCACCACGACGTACGCCGTAATGACCGGATGCAGGACGGCGAGCCAGCGCCAGCGGCTCCGGCTGACCGAGATGATCGCCGCCGCCACGATGACCGCCCAGCCGATGTGCACCGAGGGAATCGAGGAGAGCTGGTCGGTGATCCCCTTGCCGAGCGCCGAGTAGACCGACTGGTGATAGCGGTCGGCGAGATCCACCATCCCGAAGCTCGGGATCAGCCGGGGCGGCGCGACCGGGAGCAGGCCGATGAGCAACGAGATTCCCGTGAACGCAACCACCAGGTTGCGCCAGCGCGGGTAGGCATCGCGGTGCCGCCAGAGCAGCCAGATCAATGTTGCGGCGAGCAAGCCGGCGTGGGCGTACTCGTAGTAGCCGTTGCAGATTCTCGACAGCGTGACGTGCGGCAGGATCTGGCGCTGCAACGCCGCCTCGCTCGGCAGGTGCAAGGTCCGCTCGAGGTTCCAGATCCAGCGCCCGCGCCCGAACGCACCGGCCTCGTGGAACACCGAGACGTGACCGACGATCCGCCAGACGACGAACAGCACGTTGAGGACGACGAAGTCTCGGAGCACGAGCGCCCATCGACCCCAGTCGCGCGGGGTCGACGCCGCGCGGGCACGAGCAGGCGACAGGGCCAAGCCCTCGCCGAAGGCCCGCCCGCACGACGTGCAGGTATCCGCGGACATCGGCACGCGCGCGCGGCAACCGACGCACACCCACTCCGGCCCATCCCCCGCCGGGAGGGCACCGGCGGGCGCCGCCGCAACGTCCGTCACCTACCGGGTATCGGCCATTCGAGTGATCCACCTGAGCCGCCGCCGCTCCCGGCGCTCGCCGGATCGTGAAGGCTCCAGCCTGCACAACCCGTGAAACTCACGGTTGGCTGTACGCGGTGGAACCTCTTTGACGGTCCACGAGGTCCCTGTCTGTTGCTGGTGCTGCTGGCCGCAGGTGAGCGACCCGCCCAAACGGACGCGATCGTCCCCGCGACGCTCTGCACGCCCTGAACCAACCCAGCCACACCAGCAGCGCTTTCGCGGAAGCACTCGCGGCGGTCTAGGCGCCCACCCAGCGGCATCGTGTCCTGACCCGAACCCGACGAGCCGAGCAGCGCAAGATCAGTTGAGCTCGCGAACCCTGACGGTGTCGACGTGCTGCTGGAAGGCCTTCGCCTTGCCGTCCTCGACGGTCCACACGTGAGCCATCTTCACCGCCGCGGGCTCCCCGGAGCTCTTGCGCTTCCAGGTGTAGTTCCCGAGCACGACAACGGTGTCGCCATCCGCGACGAACTGCTCGGGCACCACGGCGAACTCGTCGCCTACTTCGACGAGTCGCATGAAGACCCCTTCCAGCACGGCCTGCGGGCCGACGTACGTGCCTGCGAGCGGGAAACCATCCGCCTCCGTCCACTGGATGTCCTCGGCCATCGCGCCAAGCGCGGCGGGTATGTCCCCCCGCGCAAAGCTCGCATACGCGGCTTCGATCAGGTCCTTGTTCGTGGCCATCGGGTTCCCCATTCCTCGGCACGGTGCCGGCTTGCACCGTAGTGCACTCATCGCCGTCCACGCCCGCTTCGCTCCGCGATCAGCGAAGGAACCCCGCCACCGTTTCGCGGAACTGTTCGGGGGTGTCGACCCAGGGGTAGTGCGCCGCTCCTGGGAGTTCGGCGACGCTTGCATGCGGCAGGCAGCCGGCGACGATGTGGCCGGCCTTGACTCCGGTCATGCCGTCGAGGTCGCCCACGATGACGAGCACCGGAGCGGTCACCGCCCGCAGCGCGTCGAGAAAGCTCTGACCCTCTGCTCGGAAGGACTCCGAGGCGAACGCGGCCATCGCGCGCAGCGACATCTGCCCATCGGTCGACGCGGCGTGCGCCCGCGAGCGCTCGTCCCAGCGGGCGTAGCCGAATGGTCGCAGTCCCCGGTCCATCCCGCCACCGGCCCGGCGACGCGGGGGCAGGTGGTGCAACTCCGCGTCGAGAGCAGCGACCTCGGCGTACCACGGCTCCTCACTTCGGCTCGCCCTGATCCGCTCGATGTCGTCCGTCACGTCCCCGAAGCCGCGCGCCGAAGGCGTCACGAGCACCATCCGCGACAAGCGGTTCGGATAGCGCGCCGCGTACACCAGCGCGACGAAACAGCCGGCCGAGTGCGCGAGCAGATCGATCGTGTCGAGGCCGCGCGCGATGCGGATGTCCTCGATGTCGTCCGCGAGTCGAGGGAACTGCAGCGACTCCCGATCATCCGGCAGCTCGGACACGCCGGTGCCGCGCAGGTCGAACCGCAGCAACGTGAAGTCGGCGGACAACCCGGCCAGCTCCTCGAGGTACTCCGACGCACGGCCCGGCCCGCCGGGCACGCACACCACGGGCGGACCCGAACCGAACACGTGCATCCCCAGCCGGGTGCCGTCCCGCGCCTCGAGGTGGACGACCGACGCCTCCGCCACGCCTACTCCTCGGGCAGGTACGCCGCGCGGATCTCCGACGCGCCCACAGCGGAGGCGATCTCCCCGAGGATGTCCGGCGGGATGACCGAGTCGACCGTCATCACCATCAGCGCCTCGCCGCCCTCGGCGGTACGCGAAACCTGCATGCCGGCGATGTTGACGCGCGCTTGGCCGAGCAACTGGCCGACGATGCCGACGATGCCCGGCCGGTCGACATAGGTGACGAAGACCATGTGCTCGTTGAGCGCGACCTCGATGTCGAAGCCGTTGACCTCGACCAGCTTCTGGATCAGCCGCGGACCGGTGAGGTTGCCACCGACCGAGACGACGCGCCCGTCCGCCATCGCGCCGCGCACGGTCAGCACGTTGCGGTAGTCGGGGCTGTTCTCCGTCGCGGCCAGCCCGACCTCGATCCCGCGCTCGGCCGCGAGCAAGGGCGCGTTGACGTACGTCACCTGCTCCTCGACGACGTCGGTGAACACCCCGCGCAGCGCCGCGAGCTGCAGCACCTTGACGTCGTACGCCGCCACCTCGCCCTTGATGTCCACCGTGAGGTTCGCCGGTACGCCGCCGGCCAGCGCGGTGAACAGCCGGCCCAACCGCTCGACCAGCGGCAGGCTCGGTCGGATCTCCTCCGCGACGACGCCCCCCGCCTGCACGTTGACCGCATCCGGCACGAACTCACCCGCGAGCGCGAGCTTCACCGATCGCGCCACGGCCAGGCCCGCCTTGTCCTGCGCCTCGTTCGTCGAGGCTCCGAGGTGCGGCGTGACAACCGCGTTCGCGTGCGCGAACAGCGGCGAGTCCGTGCACGGCTCGCTCACGAACACGTCGACCGCGACGCCTCCGATCCGGCCCGCTTTGAGCGCCTGCGCCAACGCGTGCTCGTCGACCAGCCCGCCACGGGCGGCGTTGACGAGGATCGCGCCCGGCTTCACGAGGGCGAGCTCGCGCTCCCCGATCAGCCCGCGCGTCTCCGCCGTCTTGGGCAGGTGGATCGAGATGAAGTCGCTTTCTCGCAGCAGCTGGTCGAGCGAGACGAGCTGAACCCCGACCTGCGCCGCGCGGGCCGCGGGGACATACGGGTCGTACGCCAGCAGCCGCACGCCGAAGCCGGCCATCCGCTGCGCAAACAGTACGCCGATCCGCCCGAGACCGACGACGCCGACAGTCTTCTCCGCGACCTCGACACCGGTGAAGGCGCTGCGCTTCCACTCACCTGACTTCAAGCTCGCGTTCGCGGCCGGAATCTTGCGGGCGGCGGAGAGCAGCAACGCGATGGCATGCTCCGCCGCAGAGACGATGTTCGACACCGGAGCGTTGACGACGAGCACGCCGCGTGCGGTGGCGGCCTCGACGTCGACGTTGTCCAGCCCGATGCCCGCACGAGCGACCACCTTCAGCCGATCACCCGCAGCAAGCGCCTCCGCGTCGACCTGCGTCGCGCTGCGGACGATCAACGCGTCCGCACCGGCGAGGGCGGCGAGCAAAGCTGCCCGGTCGGTGCCATCGACCTGACGGACCTCGCCGTCCTCGGCGAGCACCGCCAACGCCGCCGGCGCCAGCTCCTCGGCGACGATGACCACCGGCTTCGGCACGCCGCCCACCCTACTGAGCGCTCAGTCGGACTTGATCCAGGACATCAACCCGCGCAGCCGGCCGCCGACCTCCTCGATCGGATGGGCCGCACCCTCCGCCCGGTACTTGTCGAACTGCGGGCGGCCGGCGTCGTCCTCCGCGATCCACTCCCGGGCGAAGCTGCCGTCCTGGATCTCGGCGAGGATCCGCTTCATCTCCTGCTTGGTCGCGGCGTTCACCACGCGCGGTCCGCGGGTGTAGTCGCCGTACTCCGCCGTGTCGGAGATCGACCAGCGCATCTTCGAGATGCCGCCCTCGTACATCAGGTCCACGATCAGCTTCAGCTCGTGCAGGCACTCGAAGTACGCCGCCTCCGGTTGGTACCCGGCCTCGGTCAGCGTCTCGAAGCCGGCCTGGACGAGCGCCGAGATGCCGCCGCAGAGCACCGCCTGCTCGCCGAACAGGTCGGTCTCGGTCTCTTCGGTGAACGTCGTCTTCAGCGTCCCTGCGCGCGTCCCGCCGATGCCCTTGGAGTAAGCCAACGACAGCGGCAGCGCCTGCCCGCTCGCGTCCTGCTCCACCGCTACCAGGCACGGCACGCCGCGCCCTTCCTGGAACTGCCGGCGGACCAGATGCCCGGGACCCTTCGGCGCGACCATGCACACGTCGACCGTCGACGGCGGCGCGACGTAGCCGAACCGGATGTTGAACCCGTGGCCGAAGAACAGCGCGTCACCCTCGCTGAGGTTCGGCTCGACCGCCTCGGCGTACAGGTGTCGCTGCACCGTGTCCGGGGCGAGCACCATGATCAGGTCCGCCTCGGCGCAGGCCTCGGCCGGTGCCACGACCCGCAGCCCTTCCGCCTCGGCCGCGGCCCGGCTCTTGGAGGCCTCCGGCAGGCCGACGCGTACGTCGACGCCGGACTCGCGCAGGTTCAACGCGTGCGCGTGCCCCTGCGAGCCGTAGCCGAGCACGGCGACCTTGCGGGCTTGGACGAGCGCGAGGTCGGCGTCGTCGTCGTAGTAGATCTCGGGTGCCATGGTGCTCAGGCTGTCCTTTCCACGGAGCGGAGCGATCGGTCGGTGATGCTGCGGGCGCCGCGGCCGACCGCGACCATCCCGGACTGGACGAGCTCGCGGATGCCGAACGGCTCGAGCACCCGGATGAAGGCCTCCAGCTTGTCCACGGTGCCGGTGGCCTCGATCGTCACGGCATCCGCCGCGACGTCGACGACCTTGGCACGGAACAGCTGGACCACCTCGAGGACCTGCGACCGGCTGGTGAGGTCGGCCTTCACCTTCACCAGCAGCAGCTCGCGCTGGACCGACGCGTCGGTGTCGAGCTCGACCACCTTCAGCACGTTGACCAGCTTGTTCAGCTGCTTGGTCACCTGCTCGAGCGGGAGATCCTCGACGTTGACCGCGATCGTCATGCGCGACACGTCGGGATGCTCGGTGGGACCGACCGCGAGCGAGTCGATGTTGAACCCGCGCCGGGAGAACAGCGAGGCCACCCGGGCAAGCACGCCGGGCTTGTTCTCGACCAGCACCGACAGCGTGTGCCTACTCATCGGAGCTGACCTCACCCATCTCGTACTCGAAGTCCGGCGCGGTCTCGCGCGCGATCTTGATGTCGTCGTTCGAGGTGCCCGCAGCCACCATCGGCCAGACCATCGCGTCCTTGCCGACCACGAAGTCGACGACCACCGGTGCATCGTTGATCGCCATCGCCTTCTCGATCGTCGCGTCGACGTCGTCGGCGTTCTCGCAGCGAAGGCCGACGCAGCCCATCGCCTCCGCGAGCATCACGAAGTCGGGAATGTAGCGAGCGCCCTTCGCAAGATCGGTGTGGGAGTACCGACCGTCGTAGAACAGGGTCTGCCACTGCCGCACCATGCCGAGCGCCCCGTTGTTGATGATCGCGATCTTGATCGGGATGCCCTCGACCGCGCAGGTGGTGAGCTCCTGGTTGGTCATCTGGAAGCAGCCGTCGCCGTCGATCGCCCAGACCAGCGCCTCCGGCCGCCCGACCTTCGCGCCCATCGCCGCCGGTACGGCGAAACCCATGGTTCCGAGCCCGCCGGAGTTGATCCAGGTGTGCGGCTGCTCGTACGACACGAACTGCGACGCCCACATCTGGTGCTGGCCGACCCCGGCGACGATGACCGTCGACGGCCCGCAGACCTTGCCCAGCCGCTCGATCACGTACTGCGGCGCCATGGTTCCGTCGTCCGGGTGGTCGTATCCGAGCGGGTAGGTCCGCCGCCAGGCGTTGCACTGCTTCCACCAGGCGGTGAAGTCGCCCTTGCGACCGTCCGCGTGCTCCGCCTGGATCGCGATGATCAGATCAGCGATCACCTCACGCACGTCGCCGACGATCGGCACGTCCGCCGTACGGTTTTTCGAGATCTCCGCCGGGTCGATGTCCGCGTGGATCACCGTCGCTTCCGGCGCGAAGCTCGACAGCTTGCCGGTCACTCGGTCGTCGAACCGTGCACCCAGCGTGACCAGCAGGTCGGATCGCTGCAGCGCCGTCACCGCCGACACCGAGCCGTGCATCCCGGGCATGCCCAAGTGCTGCGGATGGGAGTCCGGGAACGCACCGCGCGCCATGAGCGTCGTGACGACCGGGACGCCGGTCAGCTCGGCGAGCACGCGTAGCTCCTCGGTCGCGTGTGCCTTGAGCACACCGCCGCCGACGTAGAGCACCGGTCGCTCGGCGTCCACGATCAGCCGGGCCGCCTCGCGGACCTGCTTGCCGTGCGGCTTGGCGGCCGGCCGGTAGCCGGGCAGGTGCATCTCCACCGGCCAGGTGAAGGTCGTCTCCGCCTGCAGCGCATCCTTCGCGATGTCGACCAGCACCGGTCCGGGCCGCCCGGTCGCGGCGATGTGAAACGCCTCCGCGAGGGTCCGCGGGATGTCCTCGGCGTTCTGGACGAGGAAGTTGTGCTTGGTGATCGGCATCGTGATGCCGCAGATGTCGGCCTCCTGGAAGGCGTCCGTCCCGATCGCGCCCGACGGCACCTGCCCGGTGATCGCGACCAGCGGCACCGAGTCCATGTAGGCGTCGGCGATCGGCGTCACGAGGTTGGTCGCGCCAGGACCGCTGGTCGCCATGCACACCCCGACCCGACCGGTGGCCTGCGCATAGCCGGTAGCCGCGTGCCCCGCGCCCTGTTCGTGGCGGACCAGGATGTGCCGGACCTTCGTCGAGTCGAACAACGGGTCGTACGCCGGGAGGATCGCGCCGCCGGGGATGCCGAACACCACCCGCGCGTCGAGCTCCTCCAGCGCCCGCACCATCGCCTGCGCGCCGGTCAGCCGTTCCACTGTCACCACTCCTACATCGGGTCCTTCATCGGGCCTTGCTTCCGGTGTGCCTGCATGAAAAAACCCCTCGCGCGAAGCGCTGAGGGGCGGCACGTGATCCAGGATCAGATCACGTGCTCACAAGTACGAGAATTCGCCGCACGCCACAACGGTGGACTACGGGTCCGGCCGGTGTCAAGGACGCGCGGGTGAAGATCGCGCATCCAACCGCGTGGGCAACCCGTCGATGCTCTCGGCGTTCCGCTCCGCCCGGTAGTCGGCGATCGCCTGGTCGTCCTTGCGCTCTGCCCACCGCTCGAGCAGGTCGCGGTCCTCGACGTAGTCCATGCGAGGTACCGCGAAACCGCACGAGTCACTCACGCGGGTCACATCGACCACAATGATCGCGCGGGCGCCCCGGCGCGCCGGGAACCGCGCGGCCAGCTGCTCCCACTCCGGATCGGCCGGCTGCACCGCCCTCCCGCTGCCGTGCAGCCGGACGATCTGCGGCGGCCCGTCGAACGCGCAGAGCATGACGACCACCCGGCCGTTCTCGCGCAGGTGCGCGATCGTCTCGGCCCCGCTGCCGGTGAGGTCGAGCCAGGCCACCGTGTGCTGGTCGAGCACGGCGAGCGAGCCACGCCCGCCCCGCGGCGAGACGTTGATGTGTCCATCCGCAGCCAGCGGCGCGGTCGCGACGAAGAACACCGGCTGCTGCTCGATCCAGGCGCGCAGCCGCGGCTCGATCCCGTCGGGGTGAACCTTGCTCATCCGAACACCACGCTCATCCGAACACCACGCTCATCCGAACCCCGCGCTCATCCGCACACCGCGCCCTGAGCCGCCGAGCCGACCAGCTTGACGTACTTGCCGAAGACGCCGGTCGGGTACCGCGGCGGCAGCGCGGACCACTCGGCGCGGCGGCGTTCGAGCTCGGCCTCGTCCACCAGCAGGTCGAGCCGGCGAGCCGGTACGTCGAGCCGGATCGGGTCGCCGTCGCGGACCAGCGCGATCGGCCCGGCATCGGCCGCCTCGGGCGCGACGTGCCCCACGCAAAGCCCGGTGGTCCCGCCCGAGAACCGGCCGTCGGTGAGCAGCAGGACGTCCTTCCCGAGCCCGGCGCCCTTGATCGCGCCGGTGACCGCCAGCATCTCCCGCATCCCCGGACCGCCGCGTGGGCCTTCGTACCGGATCACGACGACGTCGCCGGCCCGCAGCCCACCGCCGGTGACCGCGTCCATGGCCGGGCGTTCGGTGTCGAAGACGCGAGCGGTTCCTTCGAAGACCGCGGTGTCGAACCCGGCCGTCTTGACGACCGCACCATCGGGGGCGAGCGAGCCACGCAGGATCACCAGGCCACCGGTCTGGTGGATCGGGTCGGCCAGCGCGTGGATCACGGTGCCGTCCGGGTCTGCCGGCGCCACGTCCGCGAGGTTCTCCGCGACCGTCTTGCCGGTCACGGTGAGGCAGTCGCCGTTGAGCAGGCCCGCGTCGAGCAGCGTCCGCATGACCACCGGGATCCCCCCGACCCGGTCGATGTCACTCATCACGAAGCGCCCGAACGGTTTGACGTCCGCGAGGTGCGGGGTGCGGTCCCCGATCCGGTTGAAGTCGTCAAGGGTGAGGTCGACCTGCGCCTCGTGCGCGATCGCGAGCAGGTGCAGCACGGCATTGGTCGAACCGCCCAGCGCCATGACGACCGTGATCGCGTTCTCGAACGCCTCGCGGGTCATGACCGACCTCGCCGTGATGCCGGCATCGACGAGCGCCATCACGGCCTCGCCGGAGCGGATCGCGTAGTCGTCGCGACGCCGGTCGACCGCAGGCGGCGCGGCGCTGCCGGGCATCGACATGCCCAGCGCCTCGGCCGCACTGGCCATGGTGTTCGCCGTGAACATGCCGGCGCATGCACCTTCTCCCGGACAGGTGTTGCGCTCGATGGCACCGAGCTCGTCCTGGCTGATCAGCCCCCGGGCGCAGGCGCCGACCGCCTCGAACGCGTCGACGATGGTCAGGTCGCGGTCGCCGATGTGCCCCGGCAGGCTGGTCCCGGCGTACAGGAAGACCGAGGCCAGGTCGAGGCGCGCGGCGGCCATCAGCATGCCGGGCAGGGACTTGTCGCAGCCGGCCAGCAGCACCGACCCGTCCAGGCGCTCGGCGAACATCACGGTCTCCACCGAGTCCGCGATCACCTCACGCGACACCAGCGAGGCGTGCATCCCCTCGTGACCCATCGAGATGCCGTCGGAGACCGAGATCGTGCCGAACTCCAGCGCGACTCCCCCGGACTGCCGGATCCCGTCCTTCGCGCGCTTCGCCAACCGGTCGAGCGAGAGGTTGCACGGCGTGATCTCGTTCCACGACGAGGCGACGCCGATCTGCGGCTTGTCCCAGTCGTCGTCGGTCAGCCCGACTGCGCGGAGCATGGCCCGCGCCGGCGCGCGCTCGTACCCGTCAGTGACATCTCTGCTTCTCGGCTTCCGGTCCACGGCCAGAAGCGTATGCGGCGCGGGAGATTCGCCGTACGACGGCTCAGACCGACCCGCCGAGCCGTTCGAGCAAGAGCTCACGGGCTCGCTTCGCATCCGCCGTACCTCCGGTGGCCTTCATGACGGCGCCCACGAGCGGGCCGACCGCGCCGAGGTTGCCGTCCCGCACCTTCTGCGCGGCATCCGCCTGGCCGGCGATGGCGGCGTCAACCGCGGCGACCAGCTCGTCGTCGCCGGCGACCTGCCAGCCGTGCGCCGCGATCACCGCGTCAATGCCGCCCTCACCGCCGAGCATCGCGTCGACCACCTGCCGGGCCAGCTTGTTGGTGAGCGTACCGTCGTCCTCCATCGCGGACAGCCGCGCGACGTCGGCGGGGGTCACGGCCAGCCGGTCGACCTCTTCCCCGCGCTCGGTGGCCGCACCGACGAGGTAGCCGAGCCACCACCCCTTGGCCTTCGTCGGCGACGCCCCTGCCGCGATCGTCGCCCCGACCAGGTCGAGGATGCCGGCGTTGGTCATCTGCTCGAGGTCGAGCGGGCTGTAGCCGTTCGCCTCGGCGAAGCGGGCCCGCCGCACGCCGGGCGGCTCCGGAAGCGACGCCCGGATCGCTTCCACCTGCTGTGGAGGCGGCGCGAGCGGGACCAGGTCCGGCTCCGGGAAGTACCGGTAGTCCTGGGCCTCTTCCTTGCTGCGCCCCGAGCTCGTGGTGCCGCTGTCCTCGTGGAAGTGCCGGGTCTCCTGCACGATCCGCTCCCCGGCGTCCAGCCGGGCGCCTTGACGCTCGACCTCGTGGCGAACGGCCGCCTCGACCGAGCGCAGCGAGTTGACGTTCTTCGTCTCCGTCCGAGTGCCCAGCTCGGTCGACCCCTTGGGCATCAGCGAGAGGTTCACGTCCGCCCGCAGCGAGCCCTGCTCCATCCGCACGTCGGACACCCCGAGGTCGCGCAGCAGGTCGCGCAGCTCGCTGACATACGCACGCGCGACCTCGGCCACCCGCTCGCCGGTGCCGGCGACCGGTCGCGTGACGATCTCGACCAGCGGGATGCCTGCGCGGTTGTAGTCGACCAGCGAGTGGGTCGCACCGTGGATCCGCCCGGTGGCACCGCCGACGTGCAGCGTCTTGCCGGTGTCCTCCTCGAGGTGCACGCGCTCGATCTCGACCCGGTAGGGCTCGCCGTCGACGGTCACGTCCAGGTACCCGTCGGTGCAGAGCGGCTCGTCGTACTGGCTGATCTGGTAGTCCTTCGGCATGTCCGGATAGAAGTAGTTCTTGCGCGCGAACCGGGACCACGACGCGATGTCGCAGTGCAACGCAAGGCCGATCCTGATCGTCGACTCGATCGCGGCAGCGTTCGTCACCGGCAGCGACCCCGGCAGGCCGAGGCAGACCGGGCAGACGTGCGTGTTCGGCGGAGCGCCGAACTCGGTGGAGCACCCGCAGAACAGCTTGGTCACGGTGCCGAGCTCGACGTGGGTCTCGAGACCGAAGACCGGGTCGTAGCGGGTGAGGACGTCGTCGTATGCGGCCAGAGTCGCGGTCACGTCTCCAGTCTGGCAGCCGGGCGCAAACCCGATTCGCCGCAACCCGCGAGAATCAAGGGATGGCGGAACGCGCGATCAGGCTGTGGGGCGATCCGATCCTTCGCACCCCCTGCGACGAGGTGACCGGCTTCGACGACGCGATCGCCGCGCTCTGCGCCGACCTGCTCGACACGGTCACCGCACGGGACGGGCGGGCGGGGCTGGCGGCCAACCAGATCGGCGTCGGGCTGCGTGCCTTCAGCTGGTACGTCGACGGGCGGGCCGGCGTCATCGTCAACCCGCGGCTGGTCGAGCTGGCCGGCGAGCAGGACGGACCGGAGGGCTGCCTGTCGCTGCCCGGGCTGTGGTTCGACCTCCGCCGGGCGGAGCGAGCGGTGGTCGAGGGTCAGGATGCGGTGGGACGACCGCTACGGGTCGAAGGCAGCGGCCTGCTCGCCCGTGCGTTCCAGCACGAGTGCGGGCATCTCGACGGCGAGCTGTTCATCGACCGGCTCGAGGGTGACGCCCGGCGCGAGGCGCTGCGCGCGGCACGCGCGTTGTGAGCCGGACTCGCTCCGCAGGCCGGCTCAGGCGGTGGCAGCCAGCTCGGTCGCGGCGTCCTCGGTCGGCGGCTCGAGCGGGAAGTGGCAGGCCGCGAGGTGCCCGGGCCCGAACGGTCGCAGCAAGGGCACCTCGTCCGCGCACCGCTGCTGCGCGCGGGGGCAACGGGTGCGGAACCGGCAGCCGGACGGCGGGTTGATCGGGCTGGGCAGCTCGCCCCGGACGCCGACGTCGTCCTTCGCCCGCTCCACCGTCGGATCCGGAATCGGGATCGCGGTGAGCAAGCCGGCGGTGTAGGGGTGCACGGGGTGGTTGTAGATGTCGTCGCCGCTTCCGGTCTCGACCAGCCGCCCGAGGTACATGACGCCGATCCGGTCGGACAGGTACTTCACCACCGCGAGGTCGTGCGAGATGACGACGTAGGTCAGGTTGTGCTCGGCCTGCAGGCGCTTCATCAGGTTGAGCACCTGCGACCGGATCGAGACGTCCAGCGCGCTCACCGGCTCGTCCGCGACGATCACGGCGGGGTTGAGCATCAACGCGCGCGCCAGCCCGATCCGCTGCCGCTGGCCGCCGGAGAACTCGTGCGGAAAGCGGTCCACCGCGTTCTGCGGCAGGCCGACCTCGTTGAGCATCTCCGCGATCCGCTTGCGCCGGCTCGAGCGGCTCCCGACGCCCTGGATCACCAGCGGCTCAGCGAGGATCGTGCCGACCCGCATCCGCGGGTCGAGCGAGGCGTACGGGTCCTGGAACATCATCTGCAGGTCCCGACGGCGGCGGCGCAACCCGCGCCGGCGCATCTTCGAGATGTCGTCACCGTTGAGCAACAGCTCGCCCTGGTTGGGCCGGTCGAGAGCGACGATCAGCCGGCCGAGCGTGGTCTTCCCGCAGCCGGACTCGCCCACCAAGCCGAAGGTCTCGCCGGCCCGGACCGTGACCGAGACGCCGGACACCGCCTTCACCGACTCCCGGTACTTCGCCGGAAGCAGGGTGTTGCCGACCGGGAACTCCTTGACCAGCTCGCGGATCTGCAGCAGCGGCTCGGCGCCGTTGGTCGTGAAGGCACGTGCCGCACCCAGCGCGGCGACCGGCCGCTCGGCCGGCCCGTCGACCGGGTGGTGGCAGGCGTACTTGTGGTCCGGCGTGTCGGCGAGGAGCAACGGCTCGTCGGTGCGGCAGCGGTCCGTCGCAAGATGGCAGCGCGGGGCGAACCGGCAGCCGTCCGGCGGGTCGGCGAGATCCGGCGGCAGCCCGGGAATCGAGAACAGTACGGCGTTGGCGTCCTGGTCGAGCTGCGGGATCGAGCCGAGCAGGGCCTGCGTGTACGGGTGGTGCATGTGCTCGAACAGGTTGCGGGTCGAGGTCGCCTCGATCATCTTGCCGGCGTACATCACGTTGATCCGGTCCGCCCGCCCGGCCACGACCCCCATGTCGTGGGTGATCAGCAGGACCGCCATGCCGAGCTCTTCCTTGAGCCGGTCCAGCAACCGCAGGATCTGCGCCTGGATGGTCACGTCGAGCGCAGTCGTCGGCTCGTCCGCGATCAGCACCTTGGGCTCGCACACCAGGGACATCGCGATCAGGACCCGCTGGCGCAGGCCGCCGGAGAGCTGGTGCGGGTAGTCGTCCAGCCGCTCCCGCGGGCGCGGGATGCCGACCATGTCGAGGACCTGCGCGGCGCGGTCGAGGCCTTCCTTGCGGCTCAGCCCCCGATGCAGCCAGGCCGGCTCGGCGACCTGGTAGCCGATCGTCTTGGTCGGGTTGAGCGCGGTCAGCGAGTCCTGGAAGACCATCGCGATGTCGTTGCCACGCACGTTGCGCATCTCGTCCTGCGACAGCGCCGCGAGGTCGCGACCGTCGAAATCGACAGTGCCCTCGACGATGCTCCCGCCGGGCGGCAGCAGCCGCATGATCGACAGCCCGGTCATCGACTTGCCGCAGCCGGACTCGCCGACCAGGCCTAGGGTCTCGCCCGCGTCGAGGTGCAGATCGATCCCGTCCACGGCGCGAACCAGCGCCGAGGAGAGCTGGATGTGGGTCTTCAGGCCCTTGATGTCGAGGACGCGTTCGGGCACGTCAGCGCCTCCGCATGCGCACGTCGACCGCGTCGCGCAGCGCGTCACCCATGAAGTTGAACGCCATGACCGTGAGGATCAAACAGATACCTACCGGATAGATCTGCCACCAGTAACCGTCGCCAAGGTAGTTGACGCCGTTGGAGAGCTGGTCGCCCCAGTCGACCTGGGGGAAGTGCAGCCCGAAGCCGAGATAGCCGACGAAGGCAACAGTGAGGATCGCGTCCGCGATCTGGAAGGTCGTGTTGACGATGACCACGGACAGCGAGTTTGGAATCAGGTGGCGGTAGATCTGCCGGCTCTGGCTGGCCCCCATCGCGCGAGCGGCCGCGACGTAGTCGCGTTCCCGAATCGTGAGCACCTCCCCGCGAACCAGCCGGGCCGGCACGAACCACGCATTGACCCCGATGATGATCGACAGGCTGATCACCGTGGCGCTGTAGCGCGCGGAGATGATCAGGACGACGAACAGCGTGGGGATCGACAAGCCGACGTCGACGATCCGCATCATCAGGCCGTCGATCCAGCCCCCGACCAGACCGGCGACCGCGCCCCACAGCGTGCCGATGACGGTCGCGATGAGCGCGGTCAGCAGGCCGATCTCCAGAGCGGCCTGGCCGCCCTTCATGATCCGGCCGAGCTCGTCGAAGCCGTTGTCGTCGGTGCCGAGCGGGTGACCCTTGCCGGGCGGCAGGTCGTTGGCGCCGAGGTTTCCCGAGATCTGGTTCGAGTGGTAGAGGTGCGGCCCGACGAAGGAGAACAGCAGGAAGAACACGACCAGGCCGATGCCGACCAGCGCGAGCCGGTTCTCCGCGAACGCTTTCAGGGTGATCTTGAACCCGCTGCCCTGCTCGTAGACCTCGCCGGCGTCGGCCGGACCGAGCAGCGGCTCGAGTGCTTCGAGCCGCTCGCGGTTGCGCGACGGCATCCCTGGGATCAGGTTGGTCATGTCAGCCGGATCCGTGGGTCGGTGAACGTAAGTGCGATGTCGGCGATCAGGTTGCCGAGCACGACCAGGATGCCGCCGACCAGCGTGTAGGCGAGCAGGATCGGGTAGTCCTCCGTGCCGAGACTGTTGAAGAACAGCAGCCCGAGCCCCGGATAGTTGAACACCTGCTCCGTGATCAGGTTGCCGGCCAGCAGGTCGGGGATCGAGAGGCCGATCAGGGTGACCATCGGCAGGCTCGAGTTGCGGACCAGGTGCCGGAACAGCACGGACCGCTCCGACAGGCCCTTGGCCCGGGCCACCTTGATGTAGTCCTGGGCCAGGTTGTCCAGCGCCGAGGAGCGCATGTATCGCGAGTAGCCGGCGACGGAGAGCGCAACGAGTGATACGACCGGCAGGACCATCGACCGGGGTTGTTTGAGGACGCCGATGACCGTCGTCGACTGGCTCGCCTCGAACGGGAACCAGTGCAGGTGCAGAGCGAAGATGTCGATCAGGATCAGCGAGATGAAGAAGATCGGCATCGAGTAGAGCGTGAAGCTGACGCTCGTCAAGAGGTAGTCGGAGATCGAGTTGCGCTTGACGGCCTGGTAGATACCCATCGGCACGGCGATCAGGACCGCGAGGAACACGGAGACTCCGGACAGCAGCGCCGAGCGACCTGCGTTCTCCTTGAACAGGTCGGTGACCGACTGGTTGAGCTTGTAGGAGTACCCGAAGTTGAAGTGGACCGTCTGGTTCATGTAGGTGAGGAACTGGCGGGCCAGCGGGCGGTCGTAGCCGTGCTCGTGGTTGAAGCCGGCGATCGCGGCCGGCGAGGCCTTGATGCCCAGGACGGCACGCGCCGGCGAGGGCGCGATGATGTGCAGCATCGTGAACGTCACCAGCATGATCCCGATGACCACGATGACGGCGCTGACGAACCGGCGCAGGATGTAGGAGATCATCCTGCGACCGGCCCGTCCGCTCGCATGTCAGACATCTTGCGATGCCGTCGTCGTTTTGGCTACTTGCCGGTCACGAACCAGAACTCGGGCGTGAACGCGAACTGGGTCAGGTCGGCGAAGGAGTCCGGCGGGCCGGAGACTCCCTTCCAGGCGTAGATCCGGTCCTCGTTCGGGGTGAAGATCGCGGGCAGGTTGCTGGTGAGGTACTGCGCTTCCTTCTGCACGGCATTCGGGTCGCTGGAGTACTCCGAGTTCTTGATCAGCTGGTCCGCCTGCGGGCTGCTGTAGCCGCCCTCGTTGAACGAGCCCTTGGTGTTGAAGATCTCGTCGGTGGTCGGGTAGATGTCCATGCTGAACCCGCCGAAGTTCTCCATCTGCCACTTGTTGTCGTTCTGCGGCGCGGACGGGTCGTCGTAGTTGTCGATGATGTAGTTGAACGTCTTCGCCACCGGGTTGATGTTGATCCCGACCTGCTTGGCCGCCGAGGCGAGCTGGGTGGTCTCCTGGCCGGCGACCGGCGGGTCGTTGGTGTAGGGGATCGTGATCGAGATCTTCTGCCCCTTCGGGATGCCGGCGCCGCACTGGTTGGGCCCGCTGCCCGGGTTCTGGCAGGTCGTCGTGCCGTTCGGCACCACGTGCCAGCCGTGCGAGCTCAGCAGCTGGCTGGCCGCCGAGGTGCTGTACGGGTACGGGTTGGTGGCCGCGTTCGACGGCACGTATGCCGTCGCGGGCACCGCGGGGACCGGACCGTAGGCCTGGGCCGCGGCGCCGTGGTAGGCGCCGTGGATGACCGCCACCTGGTTCTCCAGGTGCGCCATCGCCTGCCGGAAGTACAGCTGGCCGACGAGGTTGGCCCAGTGGTCGGTCTGGTCCTTGAAGTTGAACACGATGTAGTCGAAGCCCAGGTCCGGGTAGCCGTAGACGTTGTAGCCCTCAGCCTTCAGCTTCGGAACCTGCGGCAGGCTGTCGGACGGAACCTCGCCCTCGTTGAGCTTGCCGGCCAGCATCGCGTTGAACTCCGCGGTCGATGATGCGAAGTACTCGGCCTTGAGGGTGCTGAAGACCGGCTTCTGACCGCCGTACGTCGCGTTCGGAACCATCGTGTTGGCATCCGTGGTCGGGTTGAACTGGGTCAGCTTGAACGGGCCGTCGACGTCCTGCCACAACGGGTTGCTCGCGTAGGTCGAGACCTTCTTCGACTGCGCGTTGAGGTAGTCGTAGATCTTCTTGGCGTTGGCCGGGTTGTTGAAGTTCAAGTGCTTCCCGCCGGCCGATGCCACGTTCCAGACGGTGGACGGGAGCGGCGAGATCACGTTGAGCTGGGTCTCGGTGTACCAGTTCGGGTTGTAGGCCTTGGTCAGGTGCAGGACCACCTGGAACTGGCTCGGCGCGGACATGCTGGCGATGTTGTCCGGAAGGTTGCCCTTGGTGTAGTTGCCGAAGTTCGCGGCGTTCTCGTGCACCGCGGCGGCGAGCTCCTTGAGGAAGAACAGCACGTCCTGCGCGTCGACCGGCTTGCCGTCTGACCACTTGTAGTTCTGCTTCATGTTGATCGTGATCGTCTTGTTGCCGTTGGAGTAGACCGGCAGCGAGGCCAGCGACAGCGTCGGGTCGATGATCGGCCGGTTGCCCTGCGGGGTCCAGTACAGCGGCCGCCAGAGCAGGTACTGGAACTCGGCGTTGTAGACCGAGGAGTTCGCGCCCGGCGTGATCGGCATGATGTACGTCGGCTGCGAGCCGGCCTCGATGCCGTAGGTGATCGTGCCGCCCGGCTTGGGCGTGCCGGTCTGGTTCGGCAGGCTGCCGTACTCCCCTGCCGTCGTGCTGGTGTTGCCAGAGCTGCTGCCGCCGCTCGGCTTGTTGCCCCCCGATGAGCTCGAGCCGCACGCGGCGAGCACGAGCACGCTGCTCACGGCCGCGATGAACGGCAGCTGGCAACGTCGCAGAATCGATCGCTTCATGGCTGACAACTCCGGTTCGACAGGTATGTCCGACGGTTAGCGGTTGGTGACGTTTTACCGTACGCCCGACGTACTCACAAGAAAATCCGGTCTAGGCCGCGCCGATGCTACAGATTCGTTACCTGGCGGGCGAACCGGCCATAGATCACGTAGCCCGGCCCGGCTCGGTTCAGGCCGGCTACTTGGTGAGGTACCAGTACTCGGGCGAGAACTCGTACTGGGTGAGGTTGGAGAAGGAGTCCGGCGGGCCCGAGATCCCCTTCCAGGCGAAGATCAGGTCCTGGTTGGGCAGGAAGATGCCCGGCAGGTCCTTGGTGATGAAGGCCGCCTCGGCGCGCACCGCGTTCGGGTTGCTGCTGTACTTCGAGGCCCTGATCAGCCGGTCCGCCTCGGGATTGTTGTACTCGCCCTCGTTGCCGCTGCCCTTGTTGAAGATGGTGTCGGTCGTCGGGTACGGGTTCTCGGTGTAGCCGCCGAAGTTCTCGACCTGCCACTTGTTGTTGTTCTGCGGCGCGACCGGGTCGTCGTACTGGTCGACGATGAAGTTGAAGGTCTTCGCCACCGGGTTGATGTTGATCCCGACCTGGCGGGCGGCCGAGGCCCACTGCGTGGTCTCCTGGCCGGCGGCGGCGGGATCATTGACGTAGTAGTCGGTGAAGTTGAGGTTCTGGCCCTTGGGGATTCCGGCACCGCACTGGGTCGGGCCGCTGCCCGGGTTCTGGCAGGTCGTCGTACCGTTCGGCACCACGTGCCAGCCGTGCGAGGCGAGCAGGTTCTTCGCGTCAGCCACGCTGTAGGGGTAAGGATTGGTCGACGCGTTCGACGGCACGTAGGCCGTCGCCGGGATCGCGGGGACGGGACCGTACGCCGGCGCGGCGGCGTCCTTATATGCCCCGTGGATGATCGCGGTCTGGTCCGACAGATGTGCCAGGGCCTGCCGGATGTAGAGCTGGGCGATGATGCTGTTCCAGTGGTTGGTCTTGTCGGCGAAGTTGAAGACCGCGTAGGAGAAGCCGAGGTCGGGATAGCCGTAGACGTTGTAACCTTCCGCCTTCAGCCGCGGCACCTGCGGGATCTCGTCGGCGGTGACGTCGCCCTGGGTGAGCTTGCCGGCCAGCATCGCGTTGAACTCGGCGGTTGAGGACGCGAAGTACTCCGCCTTCAGCTCGGAGAACCGGGCCTTCTGCGGACCCCCGTAGTTCGGGTTCGGAACCATCGTGTTCGCGTCGGTCGTCGGGTTGAACTGGGTGAGCTTGAACGGGCCGTCCACGTCCTGCCACAGCGGGTTGGTGGCATAGGTCGAGAGCTTCTTGGCGGCCGCGTTGAGGTAGTCGAAGATCTTCTTGGCGTTGGCCGGGTTGCTGTAGTCGAGGTGCGGGCCGCCTTGGCGCGCGACGTTCCAGGCCGTCGACGGCATCGGCGTGATGTTGATCAGCTGCGTGTCGGTGAACCAGCTCGGGTTGTAGGCCTGGTCCAGGTGCAGCACGAGCGTGAACTTGCTCGGCGCGGACATGCTCACGACGTCGTCCGGGAAGTTGCCGGGGGTGTACGGACCCCAGTTCGACGCGTTCTCCTTGACCGCGGCGCGGACCTCGTCGATGAAGAAGATCATGTCCTGAGCGTCGACCGGCTGGCCGTTGCTCCACTTGTAGGTCTTGTACAGGTTGATCGTGACGGTCTTGTCCCCGTCGGAGTACGTCGGCGCCGGCGCGAGCGACAGCGAGTAGTTCATGACCGGCCGATTGCCGACGCTCTCCCAGTACAACGGCCGGTAGAGCAGGATCTCGAAGTCGTAGTTGTAGACCGTCCACGCCGATCCCGGGTAGACCGGTCCGATGTAGGTGGGCTGCGAACCGGCGATGATCGGGTAGCTGATCGTCCCGCCCGTGGTCGGCGTACCCGACTCGGCCGGCAAGGTGCCGTAGGCGCCCGCTGTCGTGCTCGTGTTGCCCGGGCCGGTGCTCGAGCCACCCTTGCCGCCGGAGGACCCCGAACTGCAAGCGGCGAGCACGAGAGCCACCACGACGGCGACGAACAGCGGGCGGGCGAGCGAGCGTGGGCGAGGGCGCGTCATAGTGCCTTTTATCCCACGCGCGCGATCACGGCAACAAACGTTGTGGCCGATGACGCCCGGCCGCGACAAATTTGCTACCGAGTCGTGATCTTGTCGAGGATTTGGTCGGATCCGAGCGCCCGCTCGACCGCGGCCGCCACCCGGTAGATCCGGTCGTCGGCGAGCACCGGCGCCATGACCTGCAGGCCGACCGGAAGGCCGTCATCGGACAACCCGCAGGGGACCGAGATGGCCGGGCCGCCGTAGAGGTTCGACGGGATCGTGCACAGGTCGGCGAGATACATCGCCAGCGGGTCGTCGATCCGCTCGCCGAGGGTGAAGGCGGTGGTCGGCGTGGTGGGCGACACCAGGACGTCGACCTGCCCGAACGCGGCCTCGAAGTCACGGGTGATCAGCGTGCGCACCTTCTGCGCCTGGCCGTAGTAGGCGTCGTAGTACCCGGCCGAGAGCGCATAGGTGCCGAGGATCACCCGGCGCTTGACCTCCGCGCCGAACCCCGCCGCCCGGGTGACCGACATGACCTGTTCGGCCGACGCCTCTCCGTCGTCGCCGACCCGGAGGCCGTAGCGCATGGCGTCGTACCGGGCCAGGTTGCTCGACGCTTCTGCCGGCGCGATCAGGTAGTACGCCGGCAGCGCGTAGTCGAAGTGCGGGCAGGACACCTCCTCGACCTTCGCGCCGAGGCTCGTCAGCAGGTCGACCGCCTCGCCGAATCGGGCGGTGACCCCCGGCTGGTAGCCCTCGCCCGCGAACTCCCTGACCACCCCGACCCGCAAGCCGGCGATGTCGCCGGACCGCGCGGCCTCGACGACCGGAGGGACCGGCGCATCGATCGAGGTCGAGTCCCGCGGGTCGTGGCCGGCCAGGACCTCGTGCAGGAGCGCGGCGTCGAGCACGTTCCGTGCGCACGGCCCGGCCTGGTCGAGCGAGGAGCTGAACGCCACCAGCCCGTACCTCGAGACCCCGCCGTAGGTCGGCTTCGCCCCGACCGTGCCGGTGACCGATGCCGGCTGGCGGATCGAGCCGCCGGTGTCCGTGCCGACGCCGAGCGGCGCCAGATGACCCGCGACCGCCGCGCTCGAGCCGCCACCGGATCCGCCCGGGGTCCGGCTGAGGTCCCAGGGGTTACGCGACGGCCCGAAGGCGGAGTGCTCGGTCGAGCTGCCCATCGCGAACTCGTCGAGATTGGTCTTGCCGAGGATGACGATCCCGGCCGCTCGCATCCGCTCGACGATCGTCGCGTCGTACGGCGGGACCCAGCCCTCGAGGATCCGCGAGCCGGCCGTGGTCGGGACCCCGCGGGTCACGACGATGTCCTTGAGGGCGAGCGGCACCCCGGCGAGCGGCCCGGAGCATTCGCCGGCATCGACCGCCCGTGCCTGCGCCAGCGCTCCTTCGGCGTCGACGTGAAGGAACGCGTGGTAGTCGCCGTCGACGTCTGCGATCCGGTCGAGGTGCGCCTGCGTGACCTCGAGCGCGGAAGCCTCGCGGTTCGCGACCGCCCGGGCGAGCTCGGCGGCGGTCATCCGCGTGAGGTCGGTCATTGCTCGTCGTCCAGGATCCTCGGCACTCGGAAGCGGTCGTCCTCGCTCGCGGGCGCCGCAGCCAGCGCCTCGGCCGGTGTCAGGCAGGGAGCGGGCAGGTCGGCGCGGAGCACGTTGACCACCGGCACGGCGTGCGAGGTCGGCGGGATGTCGGCCGCGGCGACCTCCTGCACCCGGCTCACGGCGTCCAGAATCACCTCGAGCTGGCTCGCCATCGCATCGAGCTCGCGGTCGTCGAGGGCGATCCGAGCGAGCTTCGCGAGGTGCGCGACGTCGGATCGCGAGATGTCGGGCACGCCAACGATCCTAGGCGGCCGGGATTCGAACGGCCTGCGAGTTTCCGCCGGTGCGGATCCGGTCAGCCGCGGGCGACGCCGAGTCGGGCGGACCGCGCGGACGGCAGGACGCGACCGTCGGAAGCCGGGCTCGACCCGACGTGCCGCACGTTCTGCAACCACTCGGTCGCGACGTCCGCCGGCATTCCCTTGGCGAGATACCACCCCTGCGCGGCGTCGCAGCCGTAGACCGCGAGCCGGTCCCACGCATCGCGGGTCTCGACGCCTTCGGCGACGGTGCGCAGGCCGAGGGCGCCCGCCAGGTCGATGATCGAGCGCACGATCGCCGCGTCGTCCTCGTTGACGTCCATCCGCATGACGAACGACTTGTCGATCTTGACCTCGCTGACCGGAAGCCGCTTGAGGTGTACGAGAGAGGAGTAGCCGGTGCCGAAGTCGTCGAGCGAGACACCGACCCCGAGACCGGCGAGCGCGAGCAGCGTGGACGCGGCGCGGGCCGGGTCGGCCATGAGGATGCTCTCGGTGACCTCGATCATGAGCGCGCGCGGCGGGACGTCGTGCTGCTCGATGTTGCGTTGCAGCAGCTCCGCGAACCCGCGGTCATAGAGGTCGAGGGCACTGACGTTGACGGCGGCGTGGACCTTGATCCCCATCCGCCACCAGACCGAGAGCTGACACAGGGCTTGCTCGAGCACGAACTTGGTGATCAGCCGCATGAGGCCGGTCTGCGCGGCGAGCGGCAGGAAGTCGTCGGGCTGGATCAGGCCGCGTTCGGGGTGCCGCCAGCGCAGCAGCGCCTCGACGCCGACGACATCTCCCGTGCGCAGGTCGGCCTTGGGCTGGTAGTGCAGCTCCAAGTCGTCGTTCTCGAGTGCGGTCCGCAGCTCGGCGAGCATGCTGAGCCGCAGCGTCGAGTGCCGGTCGATCTCGGTGGAGTACAGCTGTACGCCGGTGCCCCGGCCCTTCGCGACGTACATCGCGACATCCGCGCGCTGCAGCAGGGTCTCGAAGTCCGAGCCGTGCGCCGGGTAGATCGCCACCCCGATGGAACCGTCGATCTCGTGCGACAGCCCGTCGTAGTGGAACGGCTCGACGAGCGACATCCGCACGCGCTCGGCGAGGTCGACCGCGGCCCGGGGATCCTCGAGGTTCGGCACCAACATGGCGAACTCGTCGCCGCCGAGCCGGCCGATCACGTCGCCCGGGCGAAGCGCCGCGGTCAGCCGCCGGCCGACCAGCTGAAGCAGCTCGTCACCGACCCGGTGCCCCAGCGTGTCGTTGATCTCTTTGAAACGGTCGAGGTCGAGCAGGAACAGCGCGACGTGGTGACCCGCCTCGGCGGCCGCTGCGACTGCATCGGCGGTGCGGTCGGTCATGAGCGTGCGGTTCGGCAGCCCGGTCAACGGGTCGTGCATGCTCTCGCGCTCGCGCGTCCGCATCATCGCGGCCGTCGCGTAGACCGCGGCCAGCGGGAACAGCAGCAGCGGAACCATCGCCGAGCTGGTCTCCACCACGATCACGACGATCGGCGCGATGCCGAGCAGGGCGGCGTTCGAGAGCACCTGGAAGGCGAAGTCGGAGAAGAACTCGTGCTGCACCGTGGTGCGGTTCTTCAGCGCGAGCGCGGTGGACACGAAGCTGTTGTTGATGACGAAGTAGACGACCGCGGCAAGCGCGATGGACGGGAGGTCGCTCCCCTTGACCCCGAGCATGTGCGTGATCGACGCGTGCCGGCCGCAGAGCAGCAGGACCACGTCGGCCGCGCCGTAGGACAAGGTGAACTGGGCGACGTTGAACGCGGTCCGCCAGACGGCTCGCCGGTAGGCCATCGCCGCCGCGACCGTGGCGCAGGCCTGCAGCACCAGCGCGACCGGAAGCCCGGTATGCAGAAGGAGTGCGAACGTGAACGCGGTGGAGGTCGTCACGCCGGTGACGTCACCGACGCCGGTCACGACGAGCGGGCGGACCTCGCCGATGATCACCATGATCGCGATCACGATGAACGCGGTGCCCATGTCCTTGAGGTCCGCACTGTGCAGGAGCGTGAGCTGCCAGGCCAGCAGGGCGAACCCGGCGACGGTGACCGCGCTCAGGTAGGCCCAGAAAGCGTGCTCGCCCGATGCGGGGGCGACATTGCGCGCCTCGTCCTGCGAGCTCATGTCACCTCATTAGGTCATCGGGGTCCCAGACGAGCCCTTCCCTGGGCGAAGATCGACAGAAAATGCCGATTCTTGAGCGCGGCCAACGTGTTCGGGGTCATTCGGCACTGCGGATCAGGGCGTCCGCCGCGGCCGTCCCGCCGGTCAGCAGGGCTTCGAATCCGGCCTCGTCGAGGATCGGCACGCCGAGCTTGACCGCCTTGTCGTACTTCGACGCACCCGGCGCATCACCGACGACGACGTACGACGTGTTCTTACTGACCGAGTTGGTCACTTTGCCACCGAGTGCGGCAATTGCCTCGGTTGCCCGATCTCGCGAGTACCCCGTGAGCGTGCCGGTCACGACCACGGTGAGCCCGTCGAGCGGCCCGGGGCCACTGGCCGGGCCCTCGTCGACGGTGTTGACACCCCCGTCCCGCAGCCGGTCCAGGATCTCGCGGTGCCGCCGGTCGCCGAACCACTCGACCAGCGCGTCCGCGATCGTCGGGCCGACGCCGTCGGCCTTCGAGAGCTCCTCGGCCGACGCCGCCGCGATCGCGTCGAGCGAGCGGAACTCCCGGGCCAGCGCCTGGGCGGCGGTGGGCCCGACATGGCGGATGGACAGGCCGACCAGCAGCCGCCAGAGCGGCCGATGCCGGGCCGCTTCGACACCGTCGAGCACCTGCTGGATCTTCTTCGGACCGAACCCACGCAGCCCCTCGAAGGACTCGGGGGTCAGGTGGAAGACGTCGCCGATAGTGTCGATCCGGTCGGCGTTGAGCAGCGCGATCGCGGTCTCGTAGCCGAGCCCGTCGATGTCGAGCGCGCCCCGCCCGGCGATGTGGAAGACCGCCTCCCGGCGCTGGGCCGGACACCCGACTGTGTTGGGGCAGCGCCAGTCGACCTCGCCCTCGCCCCTGGTCAGCGGCGTGCCGCACTCCGGGCAGCGCTTGGGCATCCGGAACTTCTTCTCGCTGCCGTCGCGAAGCGTCACGACCGGCCCGACCACCTCGGGGATCACGTCGCCGGCCCGCCGCACGACCACCGTGTCGCCGATGAGGACGCCCTTGCGGCGTACCTCGTCCTCGTTGTGCAGGGTGGCCGTGCTCACCGTCACGCCTCCCACGTGCACCGGCTCGAGCGACGCGAACGGCGTGACCCGACCGGTCCGACCGACGTTGACGAAGATGTTGCGCAGCGTCGTGGTGACCTCCTCGGGCGGGTACTTCCACGCCACCGCCCAGCGCGGGGCCTTGGACGTCGCGCCCAGCCGGCCCTGCAACGAGAGCTGGTCGACCTTGATCACCACGCCGTCGATGTCGTGCTCGACGTCGTGCCGGTGCTCACCCCAGTAGGAGACGTAGTCGTGCACCCCGTCGAGGTCGGGCACGACCCGGTAGCGCGCGCTGACCGGCAGCCCCATCTCTTTCATGGCCGCGTAGGCGTCGGACTGCGTCTGCGGCGCGAAACCCTCGGTGGCGCCGAGCCCGTGGATCGTCATCGCGAGCGGGCGGCCGGCCGTGACCCGCGGGTCCTTCTGGCGCAACGACCCGGCGGCGGCGTTGCGCGGGTTGGCGAACGGCGCCTTGCCGTCCTCGACCAGCCCCGCGTTGATCTCCTCGAACGCCGCATGCGGCAGGTAGACCTCGCCGCGGACCTCGAGCAGGGACGGCACGTCCGACCCGGACAGCCGGCTCGGCACGACGTCGATCGTGCGGACGTTGAGTGTGACGTCCTCGCCGGTCACGCCGTCGCCGCGGGTCGCTGCCCGCACCAGCCGGCCCTGTTCATAGACCAGGTCGACGGCGAGCCCGTCGATCTTCAGCTCGCACAGCCAGGCAGGGACCGGCACCTCTCGCGTCGCCCGCGCGGCCCAGGTGGCGAACTCCTCATCGCTGAACACGTTGTCGAGCGAGAGCAGGCGTTCGAGATGCTGCACCTCGGCGAAGTCCGTCGACAGCGACTCCATGACCTTCTGGGTGGGTGAGTCCGGAGTTCGCAGCTCGGGGTAGTCCTCCTCGAGCGCCTGCAGCTCGTGCATCTTCGCGTCGTACTCCGCGTCCGAAACCGTCGGCTGCGTGAGCACGTAGTAGCGGTACGCGAGGTCCTCGACCTCCTGGGCGAGCTCGCGGTGCCGGCGGGCGGCGTCGGTCTGCTTGCTCACACGCTGGTTCCTTCCGGTGCTTCGGCGAGGGTGCGTGCGGCTTGCCGCACCAGTCGGTACGCCGAGTGGACCCAGCCCGTGGACGCGCGCGCGAGCCCGCAGCTGGGCGTGACGGTCACGAGCTCGGGCAGCCGCTCGGGCGCGAAACCGAGCTCGCCCCAGATCCGGCGGACCCGGTCGGCGGCTTCTCGCGGCGTGGGCGGCACCCCCGGGCCGAGTGACGGGACGACGCCGAGCCAGAGCCCGACGCCGGCCTCGACCAGCTCGCCGAGCTGGTCGTGATCCGGTGCGCCCACGAGCAGGTCCACGCCGACCGCGGCGGCACCCGCATCGCGCAGCAGCCGCAGCGGCGGGTTGGCGGCGCAGCAGTGCACGACGACCGGCGTGGGCCCGGCGGCCGCAATGACCCGGGCGATGGCGGCTTCGGCAACCGGTTGTTCCGGCGCGGCCACGACGCCGTAGCCGCTCTGGGTGCGGATCCGCCCAGCGAGAACCGCGGGCAGCGAAGGCTCGTCGAGCTGGAGCACGATCCGGGCGGCCGGGAGCCGCCGCGAAACCTCGGCCAGGTGCTCGCGGACGGTCTCGGCCAGCGACTCCCCGAGGTCGCGCACCGCGCCGGAGTCAGCGAGGGCCGGCCCACCACGGGGCAGTTCCACGCCCGCGGCGAGCGTCCACGGCCCGGCGAGGGCCACCTTCAGCCGGCCGTCGTACCCCGGACCCGCGACCGGCAGCAAGGCGTCGAGATCCGCGGTCATCAGGTCGCGGCCGCGCTGGACGTCGAGACCCGGCCGGTCGACCAGCCGCCAGCCGGAGGGCTGCAGGTCGACCGCGAGGTCGACGAGCTGAGTCGCGGTGCGCCCGATCAGGTCGGCGCCCGGGCCGCGGTCGGGCAGCTCGGGCAGGTGCGGGAGATCGGGCAGCTCGTCGAAGACCAGCGCGGTCGCGCGGTCGACGTCGTCGCCGGGCAACGACCCGACACCGGTCGCGACGCCCGCCGGCGCGCCTCGATCCGCCATATCGCCGAGAGTAGTGGCGGGGTGTGACTACCGATCCAGCATGTCCAGCAGAGCCGTGACCGTGCGCCAGTTGCGGTTGGTGCCGCGTACGCCGAGCCGACGCTCCCACGGTGCAGCGGCCATCTTCGACCGGCCGAACCCGCCCGGATAGAACTGGTAGAGGCAGCGATCGCCGACCGCGAAGCGCTCGGGGTCGAACTCCTCGGGATCCAGCGCGGCGACCTTGTCCTTGGCCGGCTGGGCGGCGAGGAAGTTCACGTGCACCCGAGTCGGGTCCTCGGCGGGTTCGAGAAACGGGTTGCCCTTGACGACCTTCGCGAGATCGGCTCGGCTGCGGATCATCACCTCGATGTCGAGCCCGAAGCCGTCTCGGAGCGCGGCAACGACATCCGCCTCGACGGCGGCCGGAGACGTGCCGGACAGCACGATGTTGCCGCTCTGCACGTAGGTCTGCACGTCGGGGTAGCCGCGCTCGGCGAGCAGCTCGCGCAGCTTCGGCATCGCGACCTTGTTGTGCGAGCCGAGGTTGACGGCGCGCAGGAGGACGGCGTACCCCGTCGGCTTCGCGGTCACGCCGCGCTGTCGATGGTGGCCGACCCGAGCACCTCGTCGCCGAGATACACCACGAGTGACTGGCCGGCGGCGACACCGTGCACGCCGGGTCCGAGGTCGGCGACCAGCCGGTCGTCGCGCAGGTCGACGTGGCAGGGTACGGCGGTGCCGTGCGCCCTCACCTGGGCAAGGCCGTCCAGCGGCAAGACCGGCACCCCGGCGCACCAGGTGGGCGGCCCGCACTCGATCCGGCGGACCGCGAGCCGCTCCCGCGGTCCCACCGTCACCGTCCGCGAGACCGGTGAGACCGACAGTACATAGCGCGGGCGGCCGTCGGCCGCGGGCGCTGAGATGGCCAGCCCCCGGCGCTGCCCGACCGTGAAACCGAACGTGCCGTCATGGTTGCCGAGGGTCGCCCCGGTCTCGTCGACGATCGCGCCGGGCGCGCTCCCGAGCCGGTCGCGCAGGAACCCGCTCGTGTCACCGGACGGGATGAAGCAGATGTCATGGCTGTCCGGCTTCGTCGCGACCGCCAGGCCGCGCCGGTCCGCCTCGGCCCGCACCTCGGACTTCAGCGAGTCGCCGAGCGGGAACATCGCGCGGGCGAGCTGGTCCGGGCGGAGCACGGCCAGGACGTAGGACTGGTCCTTGTCAGGGTCGGCCGCACGGTGCAGGCGGCCGTCGGCGAGCCGCGCGTAGTGGCCGGTGCAGACCGCGTCGAAGCCGAGCGCCACCGCGCGGTCGAGGACAGCAGCGAACTTGATCCGCTCGTTGCACCGCACGCACGGGTTCGGCGTGCGGCCGGCGGCGTACTCCGCGACGAAGTCGTCCATCACCTCGCGCTCGAAGCGCTCGGCGACATCCCATACGTAGAACGGGATGTCGAGGACGTCGGCCGCGCGGCGCGCGTCGCGGGCGTCCTCGATCGAGCAGCAGCCGCGGGCGCCCTCGCGATGCGAGGCGGGCGTCCGCGACAGTGCGAGGTGCACGCCCGTGACGTCGTGACCCGCGTCGACGGCGCGCGCGGCAGCGACGGCGGAGTCGACACCGCCGGACATCGCGGCCAGGACCTTCATCGGCGTGCCGTTCAGGCGGTCCGTCGTGCCGAGCGGGCACGAAGCACGGCCGGACCGATTGCCTCGACGAGCGCGTCGACGTCCGCAGCCGACGAGGAGTGACCGAGCGAGAACCGCAGCGAGGACTTTGCCCGGTCCTCGTCGTGACCCATCGCGAGCAGGACGTGACTCGGCCGCGCGACGCCGGCCGAGCAGGCCGAGCCGGTCGAGCACTCGACGCCGCGGGCGTCGAGCAGCATCAGCAGCGCGTCACCTTCGCAGCCCGGGAAGGAGAAGTGCGCGTTGCCGGGAAGCCGACGGTCGGCGGACAGCGTCTGGTCGCCGTTGAGCTGGGCGTCGGCGACGACCGCGCGAACCCGGCCGACGAGATCGTCCCGGAGATCGCGCAGCCACGCGGACCGGTCGGCCTGCTCCTTGACCGCGATCTCGACCGCGAGCGCAAAGGCAGCCACCCCTGGTACGTCGAGTGTGCCCGACCGGACGTCGCGCTCCTGGCCACCGCCGTGCACGATCGGGACCAGGTCGATGTCACGGCCGATCAGCAAAGCGCCGGCTCCGACCGGGCCGCCGACCTTGTGGCCGGTCACGGTGAGTGCCGCGACGCCGCTGGCCGCGAAGTCGATCGGGATCGCACCGAGCGCCTGCACCGCGTCGGTGTGTACGGGAATGCCAGCCTTGGCGGCGACTGCGGCCAGCTCGGCGATCGGCTGCACCGTGCCGACCTCGTTGTTGGCCCACATGACGCTGACCAACGCGATCTCGTCGGGTGCGCTCGCGATCGCCTCGGCCAGCGTCTCGGGAGCCAACCTCCCGGTCGGGTCGACCGGGAGCAGGACCAGTTCGGCCCCCTCATGCTCGGCCAGCCAGATGGCGGCGTCGAGGACGGCGTGATGCTCGACGGCGCTCACCAGGACCTTGCGGTGGCGGGAGTCGGCCGCGACCCGGGACCAGAACAGGCCCTTGATCGCGAGGTTGTCGCTCTCGGTGCCACCGCTGGTGAACACGACCTCGCTGGGACGGGCATTGAGGGCGGCGGCGATCGTCTCGCGGGCCTCCTCGACGACCCGGCGGGCACGCCGGCCGGTGGCGTGCAAGGACGAGGCGTTGCCGACCTGCCCGAGCAGCTCGGACATCCGATCGACCGCCTGCGGGAGCATCGGCGTCGTCGCCGCGTGGTCCAGGTAGGCCATCGCGGTTCAGCCTACGTGCTGGTTGCGACGGCAAACACCGCTTATCGCCCGCGTGCTTGCCGGGCCGGCTTTCGGCAAGGGCCGGGCTCAGGCCTTGCGCTGCTCGATCTGCTCGGTCAGCTGCGGTACGACGGTGAACAGGTCGCCCACGACACCGAAGTCGACCAGGTCGAAGATCGGAGCCTCCGGGTCCTTGTTGATGGCCACGATCGTCTTCGAGGTCTGCATGCCCGCGCGGTGCTGGATCGCGCCGGAGATCCCGACCGCGACGTAGAGCTGAGGCGACACCGTCTTGCCGGTCTGCCCCACCTGATTCTGGTGGGGGTACCACCCGGCGTCGGTAGCGGCACGGGAGGCTCCGACCGCCGCGCCGAGGGAGTCGGCGAGCTTCTCGATCAGCGCGAAGTTCTCACCGCCGCCGACCCCGCGACCGCCGGACACGACGATCGACGCCTCGGTCAGCTCGGGTCGGCCACCCTTCTTCTCGCTGACGCGGTCGAGGATCTTCGCCTTCTTGGCCGGCTCCGACAGCACGACGGACACCTGCTCCTCGGCCGGCTGCGCGGGCGCGGGCTCAGGCGCCGTGGAGTTGGGCCGGACGGTGATGACCGGCGTACCGCGGCTGACCTTCGAGCGCACGGTGAACGAGCCGCCGAAGATCGACTGCTCCGCGACCAGGCCGTCGGCGACTCCGGTGGCGTCGGTGATGATCCCCGAGTCGAGCTTGACCGCGAGCCGCCCGGCGATCTCCTTGCCGTCCGGGCTGCTGGCGATCAACACCGCGGCCGGCGAGCCGGTTGACGCGACCTGCGCGAGCACCTCGGCCTTGGGTGCGACCAGATAGGAGTCGAGCTCGGCGTCGCCGGCCACGTAGACCTTCTGCGCGCCGTACTCGGCAAGCGGTGCCTTCGCGTTGTCGTAGCCGGCGCCGACAAACACCGCGGAGGGCTCGCCGAGCGAGCGCGCCAGGGTCAGCAGCTCGAGCGTGACCTTCTTCGGTGTCCCGTCGACGTGCTCGACGAGAACGAGAACTTCAGCCATGAGTCAGCCCCGTCTCAGATGATCTTCTGCGCGGCGAGGAACTCGGCCAGCTTCACGCCGCCGTCGCCTTCGTCCTTGACGATCTGCCCGGCGGCCTTCGGCGGTCGCGCCGTGACCTCGACCACCTCGGAGCCCGATCCGGCCAGGCCGACCTTGTCCGCCTCGATGCCCGCGTCGGCGACCGTCAGAGTGGTCAGCGGCTTCTTCTTCGCCGCCATGATGCCCTTGAACGACGGGTAGCGCGGCTCGTTGATCTTCTCGACCACGGACACCACCGCAGGAGTCGGCCCCTCGACCACGTCGTACCCGGTGTCGGTCTGCCGCTCGATGCGCACCGTCCCGTCACCGATCTCGACCTTGCGCGCGAACGTCAGCGCGGTCGCGCCGAGCCGCTCGGCGAGCATCGCCGGCACGACGCTCATCCGCGCGTCGGTCGACTCGACGCCGAGGATCACCAGGTCGTATTGCACGGTGCCGAGCGCCTTCGCCAGCGCGTACGACGTAGCCAGCGCGTCCGAGCCGTGCAGCGCGTCGTCGACCAGGTGGATCGCCTGGTCGGCGCCCATCGACAGCGCCTTGCGGATGGTCTCGCTGGCCTTCTCCGGCCCCATCGTGAGGACGGTGACCTCGCCCTCGTGCGCCTCCTTGATCCGGAGCGCCTCTTCGATGGCGTACTCGTCGAGCTCGTTCATGACGCCCTCGGCGCCCTCGCGGTCGACCGTCTTGTCGGAGTCGCTGAGCTTCTTCTCAGCCCAGGTGTCCGGCACCTGCTTCACGCACACGACAACGTTCATGGCCGGCGGCCGACCTCCTGCCGAGGGGACTGGCGAATGATGCGACGGCTGCCGTCAATGCCAGCCGTGCCTAAGTGCAAACTCTAGCAAGCGCCGAACCGGATTCGCTTTCCGCCCCGGCGCGCCGCCCCCCACTTGTGAGCTCTCCGGTACACCCCGCTGTACCTGACGACTCACAACCCTCGGTTGACCTCCTCGCCGGGCAGCCGTGGCCAACTCTCCCGCCAGGTCGCCCCGCCATCCGTGGTCCGCCATAACGCCCCGTGAAACGCAAAGATCGCTCTGTCCCGCCCGGTGACCACGATCATGTGGGTCCAGTCCGGCACCCACGCCGGCATCCGGTACCCGATCCACGGGTGCCGCGGGCCGCCGCGATGCAGGACCCATGCGTCCTTGCGCGACCGAAGGGCGCAGAACCGCCATCCCCGAACCGCTCCGGTGCGGCAGCCGACCGAGACGTCATCGCCGGTACGGCGAAGGCGCGGCCGGTGCAGCAACCGGTCCGCTCGGGCCGCTGGCAGCATTCGCCACTTGTCGCCGGCATCGCGGCTACTGACCCAGCCGAGGTTGGTGCGCCACAGCAGGCGGGAGCCGACGCCGGTGAAGACATCTCCCCACACGTCACCCGGGCGGTTCTCGACCTGCAAGCCGGCTCGGGCGACCGCCCCGGTCGCGAGGCCATCTCCCCCGAGCCCCGGCCCAGCACGCCCCGCACCGGCTACGACGAAGTGTCCGCCCTGGGTGGGCGCCACCGCGAGCCAGCCGTTCGCCAACGGCGGGACCGGCGTCCGGCGCAGCCGCCGGCCCGCGCTCGACACCTGGTCGAGATCGCCCCGACACGGAAGGTCCTCGCCCTCCTGGCACGGACCGGTAACGACGAACCCCTGGGAGGGCGTGACGAACGCGACCCGGGCGAAGCCCACCACCTCTTCCTGTACGCCTACCTCCGTCGGAGCGACGTAGCGGGTGGTCCGCCAGCGGAGGCCGCCGTCGCTGGTCGTCTCGATGACCTGACCGCCGCCACCCGGGTACGACGCGCCGCCGACGGCCACCGCGTGCCGGGCATCGAGGAACTGGACGTCGAGCAACGGCTGCCGGCTGCACGAGCCAGGCAGCTCGGACCAGGTCCGTCCGAGGTCGACGCTGCTGAAGACGGCACCGCGACAGGCCGACCCGATCCCGGCAGCGGTTGCGACGATCGTGCCGCTCGCCGACATCTGCAACCCACCGGTGGCGAACGGCAGCCCGTCCGCCTTGGTCCATCGGCGCCCGGCATCGGTCGTCCTCAACATCGGGCCGCCGGACCAAGAGTCGTCGGCCCGGGCAACGGCAACGCCCACGGAACCGTCCAGGACGGCTCGGTATCCGAAGGTCGGCGACGACCGACGGCGCCCGGTCTCGATCCGGCGCACCTGCCAGTGCCGACCGCCCAAGCTGGTCGCAACGACCGGGCGATCCGGTCGCCGGCGCTGGGCTCCGATCGCGACGAACCCGGTCGGCCCGCGAGTGATCGACCACATCTCCACGCCTTGCAGCACGCTGCGCCACGTTCGACCACCGTCAACGCTCCGGCTGATTCCGCCGTACGTCGCGGCAAGCACGACGTCGCCGTCGGCGTAAAGGTCAAGCGCGCCCGACAGCGCAGTGGACCTCGGCGGGGCAGCGGCGACCAACCGCGCAGGACCGCCGTCACGCCAGCGCAGGCCGGGGAAAGGGTGTGCGCCCTGAACCCCGGAGCCGGCCGCAGGTGCCCCCGCGACAGGCGGATGCGGTGCCGACGAGTGCGAGCCGACCGCTATGCGATCTGCGGGTCGGCTTGTGCAGGCGGTCGCGAGCAACGTGATGCACGCCGCGGCCGAAGCGAAGCGAACTGCCACAGCCGGCAGACGCCGGGGGGGCTACTTCGGTTGTGCGCCGTGCGGTACAGCGGGGTGTACGGGACAGCTCACAACAGGGTGCCGGAGGTCAGGCGGCGGCGGTGGCGAGGGCGGTGACCGGCGTACCGCAGTCGCAGGCTCCCGCTGCGAACGACTGCGAGTCGCAGCCGTCACCCTCGCAGCCGTCGGTGCCACACCCGGCGCACTCGATCAGCAGGTTGTTGCAGGCGCTTCCGTCGAACAGTCGACCGTTGCAGCGGCGCATCGCGTCCTCCTGTGGGTACCCGTGTCCTCGATGGTTGGTCGGTCTAGTGGAACTGCTCTTCCTCGGTCGATCCCTTGAGCGCCAAGGTCTCCGCGGCGGGGTCGATCGCGGTCGCGACCGCGTCGAAATACCCAGCACCGACCTCGCGCTGGTGCTTGGTCGCGGTGTAGCCGAGCTTCTCCGCCGCGAACTCCTTCTCCTGCAGCTCGACGTACGCCGCCATGTCGCGCTCGGCGTAGTCGCGGGCGAGCTCGAACATCGTGTAGTTCAGCGCGTGGAACCCGGCCAGGGTGATGAACTGGAAGCGGTACCCCATCGCGCCGAGCTCGCGCTGGAACTTCGCGATCGTGTCGTCGTCGAGGTGCGCCTTCCAGTTGAACGACGGCGAGCAGTTGTAAGCCAGCAGCTGGTCCGGGTGCTCCTTCTTGATCGCCTCGGCGTACTGCCGGGCCAACTCGAGGTCCGGCGTCGACGTCTCCATCCAGAGCAGGTCCGCGTACGGCGCATACGCCACGCCGCGCGCGATGCACGGGTCGATGCCGTTGGTCACGCGGTAGAAGCCCTCCGCGGTCCGCTCGCCCGTGATGAACGCCCGGTCGCGCTCGTCGACGTCGCTGGTGATCAGCGTCGCCGCCTGCGCGTCGGTGCGCGCGACGATGACGCTCGGCACGCCTTCGACGTCCGCCGCCAGCCGGGCCGCGGTCAGGGTCTTGATGTGCTGACCGGTCGGGATCAGCACCTTGCCGCCGAGGTGCCCGCACTTCTTCGCGGAGGACAACTGGTCCTCCCAGTGCACGCCCGCCGCGCCGGCCTGGATCATCGCCTTCATCAGCTCGAAGGCGTTGAGCACGCCGCCGAAGCCCGCCTCGGCGTCGGCGACGATCGGCGCGAACCAGTCGATGTCCTCGTCGGCGCCCTCGCTCCAGCTGATCTGGTCCGCGCGGATCAGCGCGTTGTTGATCCGGCGTACGACGGCCGGCACGGAGTTCGCCGGGTAGAGGCTCTGGTCGGGGTAGGTCTGGGCGGCCAGGTTCGCGTCGCCCGCCACCTGCCAGCCGGACAGGTAGATCGCCTTCAGGCCGGCCCGCACCTGCTGCACCGCCTGGTTGCCGGTCATCGCGCCGAGCGCGTTGACGTAGCCGTCGGAGTTGATCAGCTCCCAGAGCCGCTCGGCGCCGCGCCGGGCCAGCGTGTGCTCCTCCTGCAGCGACCCGCGCAGCGCGACCACGTCGGCGGCGGCATAGCTGCGCTCGGTGCCCTTCCAGCGTGGGTTGGTCTCCCACTGCCGGGCGAGCTCGGCGGCCTGTTCGGCCTTGGACTGGGTGGTGATGGGGGCCACTGGGTGCGCTCCGTCCGTACGGCGACCGGTCGAAGAAGTTGCTCGGAACTTCTTGAGGTGTTTCACTATGACCATGATTTCGCGCGGCGCGAAGAGGCCTAGAACATGAAGAAGGGCGAATCTTCACTTTCGGCGAAGAACGCCTTACGCTCTGCCGCCGCCGACGTCGACCTGGTCACCCTCGGCCAGCGGGTCCGCCATCTGCGCCGGGCCCGGGAGCTGACCCTCGCCGATCTGGCCACTGCGGTCGGCTCGGCGAGCTCCGCCCTCTCGCTGGTCGAGAACGGCCGGCGCGAGCCCCGCCTTTCCCAGCTCCGGGCGATCGCCGCCGCGCTCGACGTACCCGTCGAGGACCTGCTCCGCCCGGAGCCGCCGAGCCGGCGGGCATCGCTGGAGATCGCCCTCGAGCGCGCCCAGCGCGAGCCGGCGTACGCATCGCTCGGCCTCGCACCGCTTCGGCCCAGCCCGCGGATCCCCACCGATGTCCTCGAACACGTGGTTGCCCTGCACGACGAGCTGCGCCGTCGGGACGCCCGGTTCGCCGCGACCCCGGAAGCCGCCCGGCAGGCAAACGTCGACCTGCGCCGGCAGATGCGCAGCATCGACAACTACTTCGCCGAGATCGAAGCCGAGGTCGGCACCGCGCTGCGGTCCGTGCACTACACCGGCGGCGCGCTCCCGCAACGGCTGATCAACGACCTTGCGGCGCACTACGGCTTCACCCTGCACAACGTGAGCGACCTGCCCGACTCGACCCGCTCGATCACCGACCTCGAGCACCGGCGGATCTACCTTCCGCAACAACCAGCCGGCCACGACCCGCGCTACGTGGTGCTGCAGACCCTCGGGCACTTCGCGCTCGGTCACACCGACCCGGCCGACTTCGCCGACTTCCTGCGCCAGCGGGTTGAAGCCAACTACTACGCGGCTGCCGTTCTCGTCCCCGAAACCACCGCCGTGCGCTTCCTTCAGGACGCGAAACGCGACCACGCCATCAACATGGAGGACATCCGCGATGTCTTCTCCGTGTCGCACGAGACCGCTGCACACCGCTTCACCAACCTCGCCACCCATCACCTCGACCTGCAGGTGCATTTCAGCCGGACCGACCGCAGCGGCACGATCTACAAGGCGTACGAGAACGACGGCCTGGCCTTCCCGACCGACGCCATCGGCGCGATCGAAGGCCAGCTCGCCTGCCGCGAGTACGCCTCACGCCAGGTGTTCACCTCGCCCGAGCGCTACGGCACCTACCTGCAATACACCGACACACCCGGCGGCACCTTCTTCTGTACGGCGCATGTCGAACCGGGACCGGGCGGCGAGCTCGCCGTGACCGTCGGCGTTCCCTTCCATCACGCGAAATGGTTCCGCGGCTCGGACACTCATCGCCGCCGGCGCTCGACCTGCCCGGCACCGACCTGTTGCCGGCGGCCGCCGGCCAAGCTGTCCGAACGCTGGGCCGGGCAGGCATGGCCCTCCGCCCGACCGCACACTCACCTGCTCGCCGCGCTTCCGCCGGGCACCTTCCCCGGCGTCGACACCACCGACGTCTACTCGTTCCTGGACCGGCACGCGCCGGACGGCGCAATCAGCGACGAGTAGCCGCCGCCGCGGTCGCGACATCGCGCGGGTAGCTCGACATCGCACGGAACAGCACGAGCGAACTGGCCATCAGCGGCACGAGCATCACGAGGAATGTCCAGTGCAGCGCGCCGTGCCGGTTGCCGAACACGATGTCCGAGGTGGCGCCGAACAGGATCGGCGCAAGCGCCTGCGCCGCGGTCCGCAGGAACGTGCGAATCCCCTCGGCCCGCCCCCATAACGGCGGCACCATGATGTCGAGCCGGGCCGCGTTGAGCGGCGCGTTCTGAGCCGACAACCCGAACGCCGCGACGACGAGGTAGGGCAAGGCCCGGGTCGAGTGATGGGTGAGCAGCGCAGGGATGAACGCAACGGCCGCGAGCCCCGACGTGATCGCGGCTACGAGCATCCGCCCGTTGAGCACCCCGCGCGCGAGCAACGCGTCGCCGAGCCGGCCGCCTACCAGTACGCCGATGACCGCGCCGAGGCCGAGCACCAGGATCAGCAGGTTGGCGAGCGCCTGGTTGATGCCGTACTGCTGGTGCACCAGTTCGGCACCGAAGGTCTGCACGCCGGCGAGATAGAAGTAGCCGCACGCACCCGCGATGATCATGACCACGTTGGTGCGGATCGACAGGATGTAGCGGGTGGCGGAGTAGAGGCTCATCGTTCGCGCGTCTTCGACCAGGATGTTGGCGTGGTCGGGCGCGACGCCTTTCTCGCGCGACACCCTTTGCGCGTCGGTCTCTTCGAGCTCGTCCGCTTCCGCGACGTCTTCGCCCGCGACCCGATGGTCGGCGACCACCGGGATGCGCTGGGCGCCGGTCGGGATCAAGCCGACGCCGCCACGCACGGGTTCCGGCAGCTTCAGCACCAGCCAGGCGATGAAGAACGCGGGCACCGCGAGCACGAGGAAGGCCAGCCGCCAGGACAGCGCCGCGATGTCGCCGGTGACCGCGAAGCCCACGCCGGCCCCGAGCAGCTCACCGGTCAGCACGTAGCTGTAGATCCGACCGCGTTCGGCACTGGCGAACCAGTCGCCGAGCATCGACGCGACGACCGGACCGGCTGACGCGGTGGCAATACCGAGACACAGCCGGGTCAACAGCAGGTAGGAGAACGAGCTCGCCGTCGCGCTCCACACCATGCACGCGCCCCAGAGCGCGATGGAGAGCCCGAGAGTCGTCGTACGCCGCATCCGGTCGGCCAGCACCCCGAACGGAATGCTTGCGATTGCACCCACCACGGAGTTGACCCCGACTAGTAAGCCGATGTCGGCGTTGTCGATGTGCAGCGCATGCCGCAGCACCGTTGCGGACGCACCGACCGTGGCGCTGTCCGCGCTGGACAGCGCCCACACCGCCCCGAAGATCAGGATCACCCGGGTGCGTGCCGGGCCGCCGAAGGAGTCTTCGATCCGGCGTGCGACAAATCCGGTCACGCGGCGGCCGACGCCCGGACGACCGGGCGTCGCCTCGGTCGTCGTCACCACCTGATCATGCACGAATACGGTGACCTCAAACGACGGGACATCAGGCCGGCCCGTGCCGGGTCAGACCAGGCTTTCCCGCCAGGCATGGGCGAGCGCGGCGTACTCCCCCGAGCCGGCTTCCAGCAGGTCGTGCGGCGTGCCATCCTCGATGATCCGCCCGTCGGCCATCACGAGGACGCGGTCGGCGATCGAGACCGTCGAGAGCCGGTGCGCGATGATCAGCGCCGTCCGGTTCGCGAGCACCGTGCGCAGGGCGTGCTGCACCAGCCGCTCGGTCGGGGCGTCGAGCGACGAGCTCGCCTCGTCGAGGATCAGCACCGCGGGATCGGCCAGCAGCGCCCGGGCGAGGGCGATCAGCTGGCGCTGGCCGGCCGACAGCCGCGAACCGTTCTTGCCGACACTCTCGTCGTAGCCGTTGCGCAGGTGCGAGACGACGGCATCGACGCCGACGGCGCGACCGGCCGCTTCGATCTCGGCGCGAGTCGCGTCCGGACGCCCGAACGCGATGTTGTCCGCCACCGATCCCGAGAACATGAACGACTCCTGCGTCACCATCGCAACCGCGCGACGCAGGTCGCCCTCCGCGAGCGCGGGCAGCGGGATGCCGTCGATCGACACGGTGCCGGACAGCGGGTCGTAGAACCGCGCGAGCAGTCGCGCCAGAGTGCTCTTGCCTGCCCCGGTGTTGCCGAGCAGCGCGACCGTCTGCGCCGCCGGGATGTCGAGGGAGAACTCGTGCACGACCTCTCGGCCGGGTCGGTAGCCGAAGCTCACGTGGTCGAACGACACCGCGCCGCGGAAGTCATCGGCCGGAAGCTCTGCCGATGCTTCGGGCAGCTTGACCGACGGCCGCTCGTCGAGCACTCCGGCGAGCTTCTCGATGCCGGCCGCCGCGCCCTGGAACGCGTCGTAGAACTGGCTGACCTCGGCCATCGGCTCGAAGAACTGGCGGAGGTAGAGCACGAACGCGGCGAGGACGCCGACTCCCATCTTGCCGTCGATCACCCGGGTTCCGCCGTACAGAAGGACTACCGCGGTGGTGACGTTGCCGACCAACCGGATCCCGGGCCAGTACACGGTCAGCAGCTGGAACGACGTCGTCATGGCCTTGCGGTTGCGCTCGTCGAGGTCCCGGAAGATCTCATCGTTGCGCGGCTCGCGGCGGAATGCCTGCACCGCGCGGATCCCGCGCAACGACTCGGTGAAGTGGATGATCACCAGCGCGATCGCCTCACGGGTACGCCGGTAGGCGACCGTCGAACGCCGCTGGTACCACCGGCTCATGTAGGCGAGCGGGATCAACGAGACCAGCGACACGAGCGCAAGCGGCCAGTCCAGCACCAGGAGGATCACGGTGATCGTGACGATCGTCAGCACCGACGTGACGAGAGTGTCGAGACCTGCGTCGAGCAGCGCGTTGATCGCGTCGAAGTCCGAGGTCAGCCGGCTGATCACGCGCCCTGACGTGTAGCTCTCGTGGAAGGACAGGCTCAGCCGTTGGAAGTGCACGAACACGCGGCGGCGCAGCTCGAGCACCGCGTCCTGCCCGATCCGTCCTGAGCCGAGCAGGAACACGCGGGTCAGCCACGCCTGGACCAGCGCGCATCCGACGATCGCCGCGGTGATGACCGCGATCGGCGTGTAGTCGCCTCCGCGGGCATGCTTGATGCCCGTGTCGATCCCGGCACCGACCAGCGCCGGGATCGCCATCGACGCCCCGGTGCCCACCACGATCGCGGCCGACACCTTGAGCATGGCGCGCCGGTGCGGCTGCAGGAGCGAGGAGAGCAGCGCGCGGGTCCGGCGGCGCAGGAGCACCGAGACCGATGTCGGCATCTCCTCGTCGGTGTCCGCGGCGACGCCGCGCCAGCGCGCGAGGTCGTCGAGCTCCTCGATCTCGTCGCTGAGGACATCCGAACGGTCGACGGTCACGACGCCTCCCGCTCGGTGCCGTCGACCGACAGGATCGCGGCGTACGCCGGCAGCCGCATGAGCTCCGAGTGCGTCCCGACCGCTGCGAGAGTGCCGTCCTTGAGCAGGGCGACGCGGTCGGCGAGGGCAACGGTCGACGGGCGGTGTACGACGACCAGCCCGGTCGTCTCCCTCAGCACCGCAGCGAGGGCCCGCTCGACGAGGGCTTCCGTGTGGACGTCGAGCGCCGACAGCGGGTCGTCGAGCACCAGCACGGTCGGCCGCGCGACCACCGCGCGCGCGAGCGCGAGCCGCTGCCGCTGTCCGCCGGACAGCGAGAGCCCCTGCTCGCCGATCCGGGTGTCGAGCCCCCACGGCAGGTCGTGGACGAAGGTGGCCTGGGCCAGCTCGAGCGCGGCCTGGATGTCGTCCTCGGACGCGTCCGGCCGACCGAGCGAGAGGTTCTCGCGAACGCTCATCGAGAACAGCACCGGATCCTCGAAAGCGGTCGCGACCTCGCGCCGCAGCTGCGTGAGCGGCAGGTCACGGATGTCGATCCCGTCGAGCGTGATCCGGCCGGCGGTGACGTCCTGCAGCCGCGAGGGCAGTGCGGTCAGCACGCTCTTGCCCGATCCGGTCGCGCCCACGATGGCGACCGTCTCGCCGGGCTCGATGTCCAGCGAGATGTCGTGCAGCGTCGGCTCATCGGCGTCGGCGAACTGGAAGGCCACCGACTCGAAACACAGCCGGCCGCGCGGCCGGATCAACGGAATCGGGGACGGCGGGTCGACGATCGTCGGCTCGGTCTCGAAGACCTCGATCAACCGCATCGCCGCGGTCGCCGCCTCCTCGCCCATCGCGAGGATCCAGCCGATGTCGATGACCGGCCACTGCAGCAGGACCAGCAGTGTGACGAACGCGACCAGTGCCCCGAGGGTCATCGCGCCGTGGACGACGGCGATCGTGCCGAGCAGGACCACGAGCGCCATCGTGAGGTTCGGGATCAGGAACAGCAGCGACCAGAACCGGCCGAGCAGGTTGACCATGTCCAGCTGCGAGCCACGGACCAGCTGCGCGGCCTCCATGAAGTGCCCGGTCAGCCAGGGACCGCGGCCGAACGCCTTGGTGACGCGGATCCCGCTCGCGGCCTCTTCGGCGATGGTCGCAAGGTCGCCCTGCTGGTCCTGCATGCGCCGTGACACGACGGCGTACGACTCACCGAAGCGGCGGGCCAGGTGCACGACCGGGAACGTCCCGACGCCGACGAGAATGCCGAGCGGCCAGTAGGTCAGAAGGAGAAGCACGATGACCGCGATGTACTGCACGGTGTTGACGACGAGATAGATCGCGCCGAACCCGAGGAACCGGCGAATCGTCGACAGGTCGCTGGTCGCGCGCGAGAGCAGCTGCCCGGTGCCCCAGTGGTCGTGGAACCCGACCGAGAGCTGCTGCAGATGCGCGTACAGGTCGTCGCGCATGTTGCGCTCGATCATCAGCACCGCGATCGACTGGATCCAGCGGCGGTAGGCGATCAGCCCTGCCTCGGTGATGCCGAGGCCGAGGACGGCGAGGAACAGCGGGAGCAGCTGGCCGCGATCACCGCGCTTGATCGGCCCGTTGACGATCGCCTCGATGACCAGAGGCACCACGGTGCTCGCCGCGACACCGATCATCGCGGCGACGAACATGGTCGCGATCTGGCGCGACCAGGGCCTGGCGTAGGAACGCAGCCACCAGAGAGCAGCGAACCGCGAGCGCGTCGTGGCGCCCGACGGTTCGGGAGTCTCTACGTCGGTGATGGACCCTTTCTGAGCCTGCTCACCCCCCGTTCCGGTCACACCCTCGACCGTACCCAAACCGGTCAACCGGATTCTTCCGGTTCGCTACCGGTGTGACGGGCAAAAGGCCTGATCAGCGGCCCTTAAAGACCGCCTTGCCGGGTCCGTGCTCCACGAACGAGGTCATTCCGGTGGTCTGGTCCTCGGTCGCGAACAGCGCCGCGAACTGCTGGCGCTCGATCGCCAGGCCGGTGTCGAGGTCGACCTCGAGCCCACGGTCGACCGACTCCTTGGCGGCCCGAAGCGCGTACGCCGGGCCGTTCGCGAACGCGCTCGCGTACTTGACCGCCGCGTCGTACACCGAGTCGGCCGGCACGACCTCGTCGACCAGGCCGATCCGCAGCGCCTCCTCGGCGCCGACGAAGCGTCCGGTGAAGCAGAGGTCCTTGGCCTTTGCCGGGCCGATCAGCCGCGGCAGCCGCTGCGTGCCGCCCGCGCCCGGAATGACGCCGAGCAGAATCTCGGGCTGACCGAGGTGGGCGTCCTCGGCGGCGATCCGCCGGTCGGCGCACAGCGCAAGCTCGCAACCGCCGCCGAGCGCGTACCCGTTGATCGCGGCGACGACCGGCTTCGGGATCCGCGCAACTGTCGAGAACGCCTCCGACAGGCCGGTCGACCGGTCGACCATGTCCGAGTACGACGCGACCGCCATCTCCTTGATGTCCGCGCCGGCCGCGAAGATCTTCGGGCCGCCCCAGATGATGACGGCGCGCACCTCTCGCCGCTCGCCGGCCTCGATCGCCGCCGCCTTCATCTCTTCCTGCACCTGCGCGTTGAGCGCGTTCATCGGCGGGCGGTCAAGGCGGATCGTCCCGATTGCGCCCTCGACCTCGAGCCTCACGTAGTCAGCCATGCCGCGAGCGTAACGACCCCCGTCGCCCACCCCTCTTCGTGATCTTGACCACCGAACGCCAGAGCGTGCGGGGGTGTGCGTGCGGGGTGTGCGTGCAGGGGTGTGCGTGCGGCGGTGTTGCGGGTTAGAAGAGGGCGTTCGCCAAGGCTCGGCGGCCGGCCGCCAGTCGGGGGTCCTGCGGGTCGAGCACTGCGAAGAGCTCGACCAGATGCAGTCGCGCCCGCTCGCGGTCGTCACCGGCGCTGCGTCGTACCAGGTCGACCAGCCCGCCGATCGCCTCGTCGACCCGGCCGTCGGCCAGGTCGAGGTCGGCGACCACCAGCGCCGCGTCGACGTCGTCCGGCGCGCCGGCCGCCCGCGCGCGGGCGGCCGCCTCGTCGACTCCTCTCACCCGCAGGAGCAGCTCGCAGCGGGCGACGCCGGCCAGCGCGATCGGGTCGGCCGGCGCATGCTCGAGGACGACGCGAAACGCGGCCAGTGCAGCCTCGAGATCTCCACGATCGAGAGCGGCCTCGGCATCGGCGTACCGCGGATCAACACCGGACTCGTCCGGAGCGGGCTCCGTGGGCTCCGCCGCCTCGACGGTCCCGCTCACGCCGTTCGCCGCGGCGACCCGCAGCACCTCGTCGATCACCTGGCGCGCCTGCTGCTCGGAGACGGCGCCCTGGAACAGCGGCACCGGCTGGCCGCCGATCACCGCCATCACGCTCGGGATGCTCTGGATCTGGAACGCCTGGCTCAACCGGGGCTGCGCGTCGACATCGATCTTCGCGAGCACCCAGCGGCCGCCACCCTCGCTCGCCAGCTTCTCCAGAACCGGCGAGAGCTGCTTGCACGGCCCGCACCAGTCGGCCCAGAAGTCGATGACCACCGGCACCTGCATCGAGCGGTTGACGACCTCGGTCTCGAAGCTCGCTTCGGTGACGTCGATGACCAGCGCACCAGGGGCCGCTGCAGGCGCGCCGGCCGCCGGCGCCGGTCGGTTGAGGGTGGACAGGTCGACGGCGCCTCGCAGCGGCAGGTCTCGGGGAGCGGAGGTCACGCGATCAAGGCTAATGAAGCCCGGCGCAGCTCAGAAGCGGGCAGGTTCCCGGTAGCTGCCCCACTCCTTGCGCAGTACGCCGCAGATCTCGCCCAAGGTCGCCTCGAGCCTGGTGGCCTCGAGCATGGGCGGGAGCAGGTTCGCGGACCCGCGGGCCGCCTCGCGCAGGGTCGCGAGCGAGGCCATGACGGCCGCGTCGTCGCGGGCATCGCGCCGCGCGGCGAGCATCCGGTTCTGCTCGATCTCGACCTCGTGGGAGACGCGGAGGATCTCGAGCTCGCCGACGACAGTGTCCTCGCCGACGTTGACGCCGACCACCTTCTTGTCGCCCTTCTCCAGCGCCTTCTGGTAGGCGAACGCGGCATCGGCGATCTCGGCCATGAACCAGCCGTCCTCGATGCCGCGAAGGATGCCCGACGTCATCGTGCCGTCGCTGCCCATCTCGCGGATCCGGCTGAAGATCGCCTCCGCCTCCGCCTCCATCCGGTCGGTGAGCGCCTCGAGGTACCACGAGCCGCCGAGCGGGTCGGCGACGTTCGTGACGCCGGTCTCCTCCATCAGCACCTGTTGAGTCCGCAGCGCGATCTCCGCGGCCTTCTCACTCGGCAGCGCGAGCACCTCGTCCAAAGCGTTGGTGTGCAGCGAGTTCGTGCCACCGAGCACGGCAGCGAGTGCCTCGACCGCGGTACGCACGACGTTGTTGTCCGGCTGCTGTGCCGTGAGCGAGACGCCGGCGGTCTGGGTGTGGAAGCGCAGCCACTGTGCGCGCGGATCGGTTGCGCCGTACACGTCACGCATCCACCGCGCCCAGATCCGCCGCGCGGCACGGAACTTCGCGATCTCCTCGAAGAAGTCGATGTGCGCGTCGAAGAAGAAGGACAGTCCGGGTGCGAACCGGTTGACGTCCAGGCCGCGCGACTGCCCGAGCTCGACGTAGCCGAACCCGTCGGCGAGGGTGTACGCCAGCTCCTGTACGGCGGTCGAGCCGGCTTCGCGGATGTGGTAGCCCGAGACCGACAGCGGCTTGTAGCGCGGGATCCGCTGGTCGCAGAACTCCATCAGGTCGCCGATCAGGCGCAGGTGCGGCTCGGGCCCGAACAGCCACTCCTTCTGCGCGATGTACTCCTTGAAGATGTCGGTCTGCAGCGTTCCGTCGAGTACGCCGATGTCTGCGCCCTGCCGCTCGGCGGCGACGAGGTACATGCAGAAGATCGGTACGGCGGGACCGCTGATCGTCATCGACGTGGTGACATCCGCCAGCGGGATGCCGGCGAACAGCACGTCCATGTCCGCGGCGGAGTCGATGGCGACGCCACAGTGCCCGACCTCGCCGAGCGAGCGCGGGTCGTCGGAGTCGCGGCCCATCAACGTCGGCATGTCGAACGCGACCGACAGCCCGTGGCCGCCGGCCTCGAGGATCATCTTGTAGCGCTGGTTGGTCTGCTCCGCGTTGCCGAACCCGGCGAACTGCCGGATCGTCCACTGCTTGCCGCGGTAACCGGTCGGATACAGCCCGCGGGTGAACGGGTACTCGCCCGGCCACCCGATCCGCTCGAAGCCGTCGTAGCCCGTGCCGGGCGCCGGGCCGTAGACCGGGTCGACCTCACTGCCCGACAGGGAGGTGAAGTCGGCCTCGCGAGTGCCGGCCGCGTCGAACCGCTGCTGCCAGCGTGCGCGGCCCGCCTCGATGTCCTTCGCGTCCATCGCACACTCCCGGGTGAAGGCCCCTCAGTAGATACTAGGACGTCCTAGTATCTTGGCCAACCCCCGCCACTCCGAAGTCTCCCGCCGCCAGCCGCAAAGTACGCAGCTGCTCGAAGATTGCTCGCAGGTCGCTCTCGTCGTACGCCGTGAGCCCGAAGCCGTCGGCGGTCAGGTCGACGGTGGCGCGCTCGAGCGTCTCCCGACCCGCGTCGGTCAGCTTCGCGAGCACTCCGCGACCGTCGCGCGGGTTGCGCCGGCGCTCGACGAAGCCTTGCGCGGCCAGCCGGTCAATCGTGTTGGTGACGCTGGTCGGGTGCACCATCAACCGTTCGCCGATGACCGACAGCGGCAGCTCCCCGGTGCGGCTGAAGTGCAGCAGCACCAGCGCCTCGTAACGCGCGAACGTCAGCGCATACGGCCTGAGGATCTCGTCGTAGCGCGAGAGCAACAGCTGCTGGGCGCGCATGACCGAGGTCGCGACCCGCATGGCGGCCGCCGGTCCGAAGTGCGACTCCCACAGCTCGCCGGCCCGTTCGATCGGGTCGAACGGCAGGTCGAGCGGCTCCCGGCTCACAGCCGCCGATCGTACGGCGAACCGTCGTGCCTTTGGTCTCTGGACAAAAGAGGTTTGTAATGCAAACCTTGTGCTATGACGTCTACGCCCGCATCCGCATCGGGTGACCCGCAGAACCTTCTGGCAGCCACCCGCAGCCTGACCAGACGGGTACGCCGCGACCAGCGGAGCGCGTGGTTGCCGCTCCTCGTGTTCGCAGTGGTGACCTTCGGTGCGATCCCGTTCGACCGCTATGGCCCGCACCACACGCACTGCGCGGCCGAGTCCGGCGGGCGCGAGATCTGCCGGGCCTACGGAGTCCTGTCGCTCTGGTACTGGACGGTGGCGCTGCTCCTCGCCTATGCGGTCATCGGGTGGTTCTACCTGCGCCGGTCCAACGAGCGCGGCATCGGCACCAGGGTGCAGCCCTACCTTGCGGTCGGCGCCGCGCTCACCGTGCTCACGATCGCATGGGCACTGTGGTCGAGCGCGAACCCGACCTCCCTGCACGCCATTTCGAACCCCGGCAGTCCCGGCACCCTCGTCGACCGGATCGCCAGTCCGGAGGGAGCGATCGGGTTGGCGCTGCTGCTGCTCGCCTGGATCGAACGCGACTGGGTGCTGGCGGCGGTCACGGTGGTCTACCTGGTGGTCGCGATGACCGTCGTCCACCACACCCGCCTGGCCGCGCACTCGGCCTCGCTCCTGACCCATCTCGCCCACCCCGATATCTGGGGCTTCCTTCCCCGGCTGCTGGCCAGCGGCGCTGTCCTGCTGGCCGGCAGCCTCGTCGTCGCCCTCGCCCATGCCCGTCGTCAGCGGCCGGCCGGATGAGCGAGCACCCGGTCAACGGGCTCGACGACGTCGTACACCAACGGGTCCGGCTCGGCATCCTCGCCATCGCGCAACAAGCGCGACGCGTGGAGTTCACCTACCTGCGCGACGCGCTCGACCTCACCGCCGGCAACCTCTCGCAGCACCTCACCGTCCTGGAGAAAGCGAAGCTGGTCACGATCGAGAAGGGGTACGACGGCAAGCGACCCCGTACCTGGATCGAGCTGACCAACGCCGGCAAGAAGGCGCTCCGCGACGAGGTCGCGAGCTTGAAGAGCCTGATCCACCAGCTCGAGCGACGCAGCCCGCGACAACCGTGATCGGTGGCAGGTTTGCGTGAGCCTTCGGTACCCGGATCGGCGCGCAGAGCGCGTTAATGAGGTGTGGGCGCGGAGTTCGATGAGTGGGCGGTCGCGCGCGGGCCGGCTCTGATCCGGTTCGGCTACCTGCTCACCGGCGACCGACAGCTCGCACAGGACCTTTCGCAAGAAGCGCTGACGCGCGTGCATCGCCGCTGGCGGCGGCTGGCGGACGAGGGCAACCCGGACGCTTACGCCCGCAAGATCATGGTCAACCAGCTCACCTCCTGGCGCCGCCGCCGGTCCTTCTCCGAGCGAGTGACCGACACCGCCGAGCTGCCCACAACGACGATCGAGTTCGACCAGACGGCGATCGACCGGCAGGCCCTCTGGGTAACCATCCAAAGCTTGCCGACTCGTCAGCGTGCCGTGGTCGTCCTGCACTTCTACGAGGATCTCGACGATGACGCGATCGCCCGGATCCTCGGCTGCGCGGCGAGCACGGTGCGCGTTCATCTCCGTCGCGCTCTCGCCGCGCTTCGCACCCATCCCGTTACTCGCGACTTCGCTGGGAGAACGCCATGACCGACCTCGACACCATGATCCGCGACTGTCTGCAGGAACGCGCGGAGACGGTGGAGTACGCCGATCCCGTCGCCGGCGCCCGCGAGCGCAGCCGCAGGAAGGTGCGTCGGCAGCAGATCGCGGCCGGCGCGACCACGACGCTGGTCGTTGCGGCGGGAGTTCCACTCGGGCTCGCTCTGGCCAGCCATCATCCGGCGCGGCACCGGCAGCCGGCAGTCGTCGTCCAGGCATCGCCGACCCAGTCACCCCAGCCGCCGAGCTGTCCGAGCGGCCGGGTGCCGAACCTCACCGTCGACGAAAGCGCCGCACCGCAACCGCTGAGCAACCTGATCCACGACGTCGCCGACGCGAGGATCTACTTCGTCGTCGCGAACGGAGTCGTGTTCCACGCCAACGGTCAGGCGCCGCCGGCGCGCAGCTACCTGCTGATCGTGACCAACCGCAGCGGTGCCGGCGCGCAGGACATCGTGACCTCACCGGACGCGTTCACGGCCGGCGGCAAATCTCTCCGAGACCGCGCGCATGACTACGTCGAGAAGCTCAAGGGTTGGAACGCGACCTTCGCCGGCTGCCAGGCGAAGGGATCATGACGCCCGAGTCAGCGGCCGGCGCAGCGGCCTACTCCGCGCTCGCGGCCGCAACCAGCTCGTCGGCTGCGGCGTAAGGATCGGTCGAACCGGACAGCACCCGATCGGCGAGCGCGTCCAGCGCCGCACCTCCGCGCAGGTCGCTGAACCGTTCGCGTACGGCGGTGACCGCGATCGCCTCGATCTCGTCGGCAATGCGGGCGCGGCGGCGACGCTCGAGCTGACCCGAGGACAGCAGCCACTCGCGGTGTCGTGCGATCGCCTCGACGAGCGCGTCGCTGCCCTCGCCCTGGGACGCGATCGTCTTGACGATCGGCGGCTTCCAGGCGCCGGGGTCCGGCGACTCGGCCAGCGACATCATCGTGCGCAGATCGCGCACGGTGTGGTCGGCATCGTCGCGGTCGGCCTTGTTGACGACGAAGACATCCGCGATCTCGAGAATGCCGGCCTTCGCCGCCTGGATGCCGTCGCCCATGCCGGGCGCGAGCAGCACGACTGTCGTGTCCGCGAGCGAGGCGATCTCGACCTCGGCCTGCCCGACTCCGACGGTCTCCACGATCACGACGTCGCAGCCGGCCGCGTCGAGCACGCGGACCGCCTGCGGTGTCGCCCACGCCAGGCCGCCGAGGTGCCCGCGGGTGCCCATCGAGCGGATGTAGACGCCGGGATCCGTCGCGTGGTCCTGCATGCGCACGCGGTCACCGAGCAACGCGCCGCCGCTGAACGGCGACGACGGGTCGACGGCCAGCACACCGACCCGCTTGCCGGCCGCCCGGTACGCCGTCAGCAACGCAGACGTCGTCGTCGACTTGCCGACCCCCGGCGAGCCGGTCAACCCGATGACCTCGGCGGCACCGGCGTGCGGCGCGAGTGCGGCCGTCACCTCGCGCAGCTGCGGTGAAGAGCTCTCGATCAGGGAGATCAGCCGGGCGACGCTGCGGTGGTCACCGTCGCGGGCACGCGCGACGAGCTCCGCGACGTCGAAGGCCATAGCTCGACCCTAGGGGTCGCTCCGGACTCAGGCAGCGGGGACGCGCAGGAGCAGGGCGTCGCCCTGGCCGCCGCCGCCGCAGAGCGCGGCCGCGCCGTATCCGCCACCGCGCCGGCGGAGCTCGAGCGCGAGGGTGAGCGCGAGGCGCGCGCCGGACGCACCGATCGGGTGGCCGAGCGCGATCGCGCCGCCGTTCACGTTGACCTTGTCCCACGACACGTCGAGCAGCTTCGCGGAGTGCACCGCAACCGCAGCGAAGGCCTCGTTGATCTCGATCAGGTCGAGGGCTGAGACGTCCTCGCCGGCACGGGCCAGCGCCTTGTTGATCGCGTTCGCCGGCTGGGCCTGAAGCGACGCGTCCGGTCCGGCGACGACGCCGTGATAGCCGATCTCGGCGAGCACCGGCGCGCCGTGCCGCTCTGCGGCGTCGCGCGACATCACGACGACCGCACAGGCGCCGTCGGAGATCTGTGACGCCGAGCCCGCGGTGATCGTGCCGTCCTTGGCGAAGGCCGGACGCAGCGACGTCAGCCCCTCGACCGTCGTGTCGGCGCGCACGCCTTCGTCGGTCGTCACGACGATCGGGTCGCCGCGACGCTGCGGAACGCTCACGGTGACGATCTCCTCGTCGAACGCGCCGTTCTTCTGCGCCGCGGCAGCAAGCTGGTGCGACCGCGCGGCAAACTCGTCCTGTTCCACGCGGCTGATCCCGAGAAGCGCGTTGTGCTTCTCGGTCGACTCCCCCATCGCGCACTGGTCGAACGCGCAGAACAGCCCGTCGTACGCCATCGAGTCGAGCAGCACGCCGTCGCCGTACCGGTAGCCGCGGCGAGCACCCGGCAGCAGGTGCGGCGCGTTCGTCATCGACTCCATGCCGCCGGCGACCACGACGTCGAACTCACCCGCGCCGATCAGCTGGTCGGCCAGCGCGATCGCGTCGAGACCGGACAGGCAGACCTTGTTGACCGTCAACGCCGGCACCGTCATCGGGATGCCGCCCTTGACGGCGGCCTGCCTGGCCGTGATCTGGCCGGCGCCGGCCTGCAGGACCTGACCCAGGATCACGTAGTCGACGTCGTCGCCACCGATGCCCGCCCGCGCCAGAGCCGCCTCGATGGCGAAGCCACCGAGATCAACCGCCGGGAAGTCACCGAGCGAGCCGAGCAGCTTGCCGATTGGAGTACGGGCACCACCGACGATCACCGAACCAGGCATAACTGACACGATACGGCGATGTTCACCCGCATCGACCACGTCGGGATCGCGTGCAGGGACCTCGAGGCGACGATCGCCCGCTACACGGCGGCGTTCGACCTCACCGTTCTCGGCCGCGAAACGAACGAGGCGCAGGGCGTGCACGAGGCGATGCTCGTCGTTGCCGACAGCGCCACCGGCCGGTCCTGCGTCCAGCTGCTCCAGCCGACCCGTCCCGACACGCCGGTCGGCAAGTTCCTCGAGACGCGCGGTGAAGGGCTGCACCACGTCGCCTACGGCGTCGACGACATCGTCGGCTCGCTCAGCGCGCTGCGCGAGAGCGGCGCCGAGCTGATCGACGAGACGCCGCGGCACGGTTTCGGCGGGTCCGCGATCGCCTTCATCCATCCGCGCAGCGCCGGCGGCGTGCTGACCGAGCTGGTCGAGGCGGTCCGGCGCTCCTAGCCGGCCGCGCCGTCGCCCGGCGGCCACTCCCGCGGAAGCGGCGCCCGATCGGGGGCAACGGTCGCGACGATGGCGTCGAGCACCGCCTCGGTGTAGCCGACGAACAAGTGCTTCGCCCCCGGTACGTCGATCACTCTCGCCTGCGGCACGACCGCGAACCGTTCACCCGCCTGCTTCGGTCTCAGGTAGTCGTCGAGCTCCGGGACGATCGCGACCAGCGGCTTGCCGGAGGCCGCCCACGTGGCGAGGTCGACGTCGGTTGCGGTCTTCAGCGGCGGCGAGATGAGGATCGCGCCCGTGACGCTCGGGTCGCAGCCGTAGCGCACCGCGAGATCGGTGCCGAACGACCAACCGACCAGCCACAGGGCGGGCAGGTCCCGCGACTCGGCGAGGTCGAGCGCGGCGGCGACGTCGTACCGCTCGGACTCGCCACCGTCGAACTGCCCCGCGCTGCGCCCGGCCTCGCTCTGGGTGCCGCGCGTGTTGAAGCGGAGCACCGCGAGATCGGCGAGCGCGGGCAGCCGGTTCGCCGCCTTGCGGAACAGGTGGCTGTCCATCATGCCGCCCTGCGTGGGCAGCGGATGCAGCGTTATCAGCGTGGCGACCGGCGGCGCGGACTCCGGGAGCGCGAGCTCGCCGACCAGCTCGAGCCCGTCGGCGGTGTGCAGTGTCACCGGCTCCCGCCGTGCCGGCAGGACGGTATTCGCCAGGATCTGTGACATCGCGGCTCGCACGATAGTGGCTCGCACGATAGTGGCTCGCGCGATCGTGGCTCGCGCGATGGTCGCCAGGGCGAAGGAGCCCGGCGGCGCGCAGGAAAGGGACGCGCCGCCGGGCTCTGCGCGGCTACGCCGCCGGGCCGTCGATCAGCGTGACGGTGGCCTGGTGCGTGCCGCCTGAGGAGTCGGTCCATCCGACCGTGACGCGATCACCGCCGTGGGTGCGATCGAGCGCCGCGGTGAGCTGCTCCTCGGTAGTGACGGTCGTGCCGTTGATCGAGCTGATCGTGTCGCCCTCGCTGATGCCGGCCTTGGCCGCCGGGCTGTTCGCGACCACGCCGAGCACGGTCAGGCCCGCGTCGGTCGACGCCGCGGTGCGGTAGGCGGTGCCGTACGTCGTACCGCCCGGGGACTGGCTCGATCCGGTCGAGCCGAACCCGGGCCAGGTCCCACTACTGCCGCCAGGGATCCCGCTGCCGAGTCCCGGCCAGCCGTTGCCGGTACCGCCGTTGCCGAAGCCGGGGTAGGCCCCGCTGCCCGATCCGGTCGACGCGGACGAGCCGAGCTCGACGCCGAGGAATCCCGGCGTACCGATGACGATGGTCGAGCTGGCCTTGCCGCCGGCGATCTTCTTCGCGATCGACAGCGCGGTCGTGATCGGGATCGCGTAGCCGTCGTTGGACTCCGTCACGCCGCTCGCGTCGGCACCGAAGCCCGATGAGCTCGAGGCCGCCGTGTCCATCCCGATCACCTGACCGCTGGAGTCGACCAAGGGCCCGCCGGAGTCTCCGGACACGATCTCGGCGTCGATCTCGAGCATGCCGTTCAGCTGCTCGGGGTCCGAGCCGTCCTCGTCCGAAGCGGTGATCGTCCGGCCGGTGCCGGTGATCTTCCCCGTCGTGACGGTCGGCGTGCCCGAGCGGCCGAGTGCGTTGCCGATGGCGGCGACCGACGTACCCGTCTTCGCGGCCGATGCATCAGCGGCGCTGATCGTGGACAGCCCGCTGGCACCTTGGATCTTGACCAGCGCGACGTCGTCGGTCGCGTCCGTGCCGATGACCTTGGCGTGGTAGCTGCGACCGGACGACACCAGGGTGACCGTCACACTGGTCGCGCCCCGAACCACATGGTTGTTGGTGAGCACGACACCGCCCGACGTGATGACCATGCCGGTGCCGGCGTCCTCCTCGCCGCTGTAACGGTCGGTCGCGTCGATGTCCACGACGGCGTTGTCGACCGCAGCCGCGGCATCCGATGCGTTGACCGCACCGGCGGCGGACAGCGAAGCCACGTGAGGGAAGCCGTGGGTCGCGTGCCCGCCCGCCAGTGCGTCGGTGAGGCCCCAAGCGCCGACCGCCAGCCCGGTCGCCACCAGAGTGCCGCCGGCGATGATCTTGCGGCGCCGGGAGTGCCGGTACGCCGGATCGGGCTCGCCCGCGACCTCCGTGATCTCGGGAAGGTCGAGGTGCTGCTGGCCGGGAATCTCGCTGTCGTACGTCTCGTCGCTCACGTATCCACCGTTGCCGCCGGTTGTGAAACTTCTCTGAACGTGGCCTGGAAACTCGCTGCAACCGGCCGTCCCCGCACGCAGGGCCGATCGCACGCATGGCCCATTGGTGGTGCTGGGGGCCCACGCATGGCCCATTGGTGGTGCTGGGGGCCCACGCATGGCCCATTGGTGGTGCTGGGGGCCCACGCATGGGCCATGCGTGGGGAGACAAGACCGCGAGTCGCCGCGCGGCTACTCGGCGGCGGTGTCGGCGGTCTCGGCGGCGGTGTCGGCGGTCTCGGCGGCGGTGTCGGCGATCTCGGCGGCGGTGTCGGCGGACTCGGCGGCGGTGTCGGCGGACTCGGCGGCGGTGTCGGCGATCTCGGCCGTCCCGACGACCTCAGCGCGGCCGGCGACCTCGGCGGGTTCGTCCGGCGACACCCGCATCCCGCAGAGCAGGCTCACGATCAG
>Ga0335074_10000408_pt1 | contig 62828 bp, 48 predicted proteins | sample Lox_Sample_23_FD_206715 | JGI IMG/M metagenome (GOLD analysis project Ga0335074, IMG submission 206715) | Soil microbial communities from Loxahatchee National Wildlife Refuge, Florida, United States - Lox_Sample_2.3 | ecosystem: Environmental > Terrestrial > Soil > Wetlands | place: USA...
CAGCCCCAGGCGACCCTTGGATGAGGACCGCACCTCCCTTTTCGTTTCTAAACTTTTCGATCAGCTCAAGAACCAGTTCTGGGCCAACTTGCACGAAGTCTTTGGGAAGCGAGAACACCTCGTTGAGCGGGCGCGGAATATTCCATCCGGCGGCAGCGCGCACGTCGGAAAGTCTTATAAGTCCGTCAGTGGGCCGACGCTTAGCCCATCTTCTCGCCGCATCCTCCAGGTCTCGAAATCCCGAGGAACTTATTCCCAGCACCTGCGCGCGCAACGACAGGGCAGTTCGTTGAACGTCAATCTCCAAATAGTCAAACCTGAAAACTAGCTTTTCGAGGAAACTCTCGACCGGGGAGGAGTCTGCGGTAGTTTGCGCAAGCAACGCTTTCCATTCGTCGCTGGCATCTGACTTTAGCTTATTGGCATCCAGCGTCAGCAGTCCGGTGCTGCTGTCATTCTTCATCAGTCGGAGCAAATTGTCCGCTGCTGTTCGATTTGTCAATAGTTCCGCGCGAACATCGCTGAAACGGTGCTGGTCAACTGCGTCAACCCATGATTTGAACCACTTCTGGAGAAGAGAGTCTTTAGAGCCCTTTTTCCCTTTTGGCCGTTCCAATAGCTCCGAGAGGGAAACGTCAGTACGGCAAACCTCTGAAACACCGGAGTGCTTGATTTGCGACAGGGTGAGCGCGAGGTCTGGAGTACAACGGACGACATCATCTAGAAACCCGAAATCATCTTCTTCGAATGCTACCCATTCGTATCTTTCGGGGTGTTCAAGCCACTCAATCAGGACAGCAACGCCATACAGATCCTGGTACTCAAAGCCTTCGCGAATCGAGCCGGTGCGAGTGAGAGGGTTTGGCATCAGTCATCGAAATGTGACAGTTTCAATCGTAGAGAATTGCCGAGATTATCGGCACCCGATAGTCACACTTCCATGCGGGCATTTTAAGCCCAACCGCGAGGCGAATGGCGGCATCACGTAAAGCTGGGCGCGTTGCCCGGTTTTAGACATTCGTTTCCTGCTCCAGAGGTTGAGGTGAGGGCTGAGTGTTCTGGCTGGCTTTACTGCCTTTCTTGTTCTTCTTGGGCCGCATGACATTGATTGCGGCGGCGTCGAGGGAGGTCTTGATGTGCGCCGCGTAGAATTTCTCAATCATCTCTACGCTAGTGCGGCAGTTCTTGGCGATTTGGTAGATGTCGGCGCCCTCCATCAGACGGAGGCAGATGTATGTATGCCGCAGACTGTAGGCTGTACGAGGTCTGCCTTCGCGGTCGAAACGAAGCTTCTGTTCGTCGAGGATAGTTTTGAAAAGCTCGCGCTGCCACTTGGGAAAAATGAGATCGGTGGGTTCGGGCGTGCGCCATTGCTCCCCCAGGACATTGGAGTTCACGGAAGTCTCTGTGGGCGTGTTCACGCCATAAATGCGCGCCGGGCGAAGCCGGCTTCGAAGTCGCTCAAAAGGCCTCACTGCACCGGGCATACTCTTGCAGTATCCGACACCGCGCTTTCCGCGGACTTCAATCTCCAGGATCGTCTTACCCAAATCCTCGTCATCAACGATCGTGACATCCCTGAACTCAAGGCGCCATGCCTCGTCGGGCCGCAGTCCGGTATTGACGGCGAGTAGCACAAAGTCGTGCAGCTGTTCCGCCTCCCAGTTGAAGCCCTTTTTCTTTGGCTCCTGCGCGCGCTTACGTGTCGCTTCGTAGAGCTTTTTGTATTCCTCTGGTGAGAACCACGCCCGGTGGGAAATTTTGGGGGATGACCGGTACGGTTCAGAGAAATCGGGAAGCCGGTCGAGCCATCCGTGGCGCAGCGCCGTTTTTAGAGTCTGGCGAAGTGTCACAATTTCTTGATGCAGGGTGCTGTGACCCGGCGGCTTGCCCCGTTTGGCAATTGCTTCTTGGTATCTGTGAATTCGGTATTCCTGGATCTTTCCTGCGGTGATCTCTGAGATGCCCAGGGTCCCGAAGAAGGGGACCAAGTGAACGCTGGATCGCCAGTGCTGGCCGTCCACATATCGCTTGTTGCGTTGTCCCTGGGTGATGATGTCGTACTCGTGCAGGTAGCGTTCAGATACGTCGCGAAAGGTTTTTTCGCTCTTGATCTCGCCACCACGGAGTTTTCCGCGAAGCTGTAGGTACCAGTCCTCGGCGATTTCCTTGGCCTTAGAGAGGCTCTCTTCCTTCGTGCTGGTGCGCCGATTCTTTCCCGCGAAATAGCTTGAGCATTGCCAAAGGCTGCTGTTTGGACGCTTGTAGACGTAAACCTTGCCGCCAAGGATGGTGTGTTGTTCTGGCATCTTCGTTCCTCGTTTTGAAGCGGCGCGAGAATCTCGAAAATGTGTAATAGGTGTGTAACTTATGCCCGATCTGGCATTTTGTCAATAAGCTTATTTATTTCAGTTAGATATGTTTTTTATTGCGGATGTAGATAGGATTTTGAGTCCGCTGCGTCTGCCAGTTCCGCCATCCCGGCTTGGGTTGTTCGGCAGAGACTATAAGACTAGTGGAACCCTTAGGCGGTTTGCAAATTTCGTGACGGGGGTTCTGATCCCTGGATCAGCCGTACTGCGTCCCGCTGAGCGGTACGTCATCGAGGTCGTCTCGAATTAAAACCCATTTGCAATCGCGTTTATAAAACCTTATTAGATAAACAAGGCGCAGCCAAACCCTGGTTGCCCGTGAACTCCCACCTCTGTCACTTCCTGGGGTTACTGAAGTTTCTACAAAAGCGTCCAAATGATTGTTTCTAAATGTGTTAACTGATATTCGTAGAGTTTCGGTCCCCTGGGCCGAATTGTGCCCGTTTGTCGGTACCTTGTTTCGCATGACTGGTGCTACACGCATCGCCTCAGGTCTCACCACCCGCTCCAGTTCATGGAGAGGACTGTCTTGGGCTGCCAGGCTGTTCATCGGCTTTATTATCATCGCCGGGACGGCAACTCTGGTCTATGGCGGAATCCACCAGACCAGCAAAAATATTGCTGAGTTCATCTGCTACCTGGGCATCGCCATTCTGGCGTCGCGACTGAAGGTGAGCCTGCCAGGAATCACCGGGACATTGTCGGTGAATTTCCTGTTCATTCTGGTTGGAGTGCTGGAACTGAGCTTCACCGAAACCCTGATTCTGGGCGCGGTCTCGATGCTCGCCCAGTGCCTGTATCCCGAGCGTCCCCAGGCCATTCAGGTCACATTTAATGTGTGCGCCGGTTCGCTCTCCACTGCGCTTGCCTACGTGGTTTATCACCACCCAATTGCAAATCTCTTGATTGGGAACCGTCCGATCTTGTTAGGCGTGGCCGCGACAGTTTACTTCATCGCCAATGCGGGTTCGATCGCCACGGTCATATCCCTGACTGAGCGGCGGCCTCTGAATCGCATTCTGGTGGACTGCTACTTCTGGTCGTTCCCGTATTACCTAGTGGGAGCGGGAATTGCTGGAATGATTGCCTGGTTCAATGAGACCTTCAACTGGGAAACTTCTTTGTTGCTGGTACCGGCGGCTTATCTGATTTATCGCTCTTATCGTCTGTACCTCGGGAAATTGGACGATGAAAAGCGCCATGTCGAAGAAATGGCGAGCCTGCACATGCGGACGATTGAAGCCCTCGCGCTCGCCATCGAAGCCAAAGACCATACTACGCACGAACACCTGCAGCGGGTCCGCATCTATGCCATCGAAGTGGCCAAAGAACTGGGCCTGACCGGAATGGACCTCGAAGCCCTGCATGCGGCGGCAATTCTGCACGACATCGGCAAACTCGCCGTGCCTGAACACATCATTTCGAAGCCTGGACGCCTCACGCCAGAAGAGTTCGAGAAAATGAAAATTCACACCCTGGTGGGGGCGGAAATCCTCGAACGCGTGCGTTTCCCTTATCCGGTGGTGCCCATTGTGCGGGCGCACCACGAGAAGTGGGACGGTTCCGGTTACCCGATGGGATTGAAGGGCGCCGAGATTCCGGTCGGAGCCCGAATCCTCGCGGCCGTCGACTATCTCGACGCGCTGGCTTCCGATCGCCAGTACCGGCGAGCATTGCCTTTGCGCGAAGTAATGCAGAAATTGTCAGCGGAATCGGGCAAGTCGTTCGATCCGAAAGTTGTCGACATTCTGCAAAAGCGGTATGAACAGCTGGAGCGTACGGCTCAGGCCAAGTCAGCCGAGGATCCCAACGGCCCGCTCTCCACGGCAATCAAGATTGAACGGGGACTCGAGCCCGCCGCGGGATTCGAGAATGCCAAAGCGCAGGATCATGCGGGACACGAAGGCACGTTCCTTTCTTCGATTGCGGCTGCCCGCCAGGAGGTACAGTCGCTATTCGAACTGAGCCAGGACCTGGGCGCATCGCTCAGTCTAGGCGAAACTCTTTCGGTTTTCTCCGTCAAGCTCAAACCGATGGTGCCCTACGACGCTATCGCGATTTACATCAAACGCGATGACGAACTGGTTCCCGAGTACGTGAACGGGGACAACTACCGTCTGTTCTCGTCGTTGCGTATCCCCGTCGGGCAAGGGCTTTCGGGTTGGGTTGCGCAAAACCGCAAACCAATCGTAAACGGCAATCCTTCGGTGGAACCGGGGTACCTCAACGATCCGTCGAAGTTCAGTACGCTGCGTTCCTCGCTAGCCGTGCCGTTGGAAGGAGTCTCCGGAGTCATTGGAGTACTGGCTCTTTACCGTAGTGAGCGTGATGCATTCACCTCCGATCACTTGCGTATCCTGCTGGCGGTCAGCGGAAAGATGGCGTTGGCGATCGAGAATGCGCTGAAGTATCAGCAGGCGGAAAGTTCGGCGACCACCGACTACCTGACCGGCTTGCCCAATGCCCGCTCGCTGTTTCTGCAGCTGGATCGAGAACTCGCCCGCTGCAAGCGCGATAACACATCGCTCACCGTGATGGTTTCCGACATGGACGGTTTCAAGCAGATCAACGACCGCTTTGGCCATCTGGAAGGCAATCGCGTGTTGCGCCTGTTCGCGCAGGCTTTGAAAGACAGTTGCCGCGAGTACGATTACGTGGCCCGTATGGGCGGAGACGAATTCGTAGTGGTCGCGCCCGGCCTTGCCGCGGACGCGGCAGGGAAAAGAGCCGCACAATTGCAGGCGCTGGCCAAACAGGCGGGGTCGGAGGTGTGCGGTGAAGAACTGCTCTCGCTCAGCGTCGGACGTGCGGTTTATCCGGCAGATGGCGAGGATGCCGAGCATCTTCTGGCTGAAGCCGACCGCCGCATGTATCTGGAAAAGCAAAAGCAGCTTACCTACAAAGACCGGCGTTCTCACCCCCGTATGAAGTGCCGGGTCACCATCGAACTGCAGACGGAAGAGGGAAAAGCTCCGGCATTCGCCAATCTGACCGATGTCAGCATGGGCGGCTGCTATGTCGAAACCAGCAACATCGTTTCTCCCGGCAGCAAGATAAAGATTGGTTTTTCGATGGACGACTCCAGCCTGTCGGCCGAAGGAACTGTGGCCAGGCTCGATCCCGGCTCCGGCATCGCAGTGCAGTTCCGCGAAGTGAACCGCGAAGGCCGCGAGCGCATGTTCAAGATACTGGAGTTCGTGCAGAAGACGACGGCCTATTACGACAACCGATATTTCGAGAATCTGACGAAGCGTTAATCGTGCGTCAGACTCGAACCATATTGCCCAACTGACCACAGCAAACCGGCTCAGGCAGGGAATTCCCAGCCGTCCTCGCGCATCTTCTTGTTGGTCCAGTGCTGCAACTGTTCGAAGAGTGCAGGCTCGATCACAGCAAAGCGCACTCCGACGCGACCTTCGTCACCGACCCACATGAGGCGGGCCTTCGCCTGAAACGGCGTGTCGCTTTCTGGCAAAACAAAGCTGATGTCAACGAGACCGGCGAAGCGCAAAGGCTCCTTGAGCCCATCGAGTCCCATGCCGCCTGTGCTCAGGTTCACTCCCTGCACACAGATTTCTTCTCCTTGGGCATTCTTGATTGTGACCGGGATCTGAACCCGCCCACGGAAGAATTTTTGCTGCTCGGTGCTAATGAATCCCAGCGCGGCCGTTTTTTCTCCGGGCCCGAAGTTGATGTTGTATTCCTTGAGCTTGCGGCTGAGGGTCCGGCGGGAGATTCCCAACTCCTGCGCCGCCAGGGTACGGTGGCCAGCCGTGCGCTCCAAGGCTTTGATGATCATCTGCTCTTCCATGCTGTCGAGATTTCCGACCGGCAGGGACGCGGTCTGGCGCAATGCCGCATGATCTCCGGTAAGTGCCGCGGTGAGCTTGGAGAAATCAATCTCGGGGCCGGAGGATTCCATCGCCACTCTGGCTACGAGGTTGCGTAGTTCGCGAATATTTCCCGGCCATGCATGGGACAAGAGAGCGGAAATGGCCTGCGCCGTGAAATTCTTGCTCGGCATTTTCAATCGCAGGAAGTGTTCGGCCAGGGCCACGATATCTTCCGGACGCTCGCGCAGCGGAGGAACCCGCAGCTGGAATTGTCCGAGCCGATGAAAAAGATCCTGGCGGAAGCGGCCCTCTTTGACAGCCGCTTCAAGGTCCTGATTGGTGGCGGCAACGATGCGCACGTCGACTTTGATCTTGCGGTGTCCGCCGAGACGGTAGAAGGGTTGGCCGTCGAGCACGCGCAGCAACTTCACTTGCGTCTGCAATTGCAGTTCGCCGATTTCGTCGAGGAAAAGCGTGCCTTTATCGGCCAGTTCGAAAAGACCGGGCTTCGAGCTGTCGGCGCCGCTGAAGGCTCCTTTCTCGTATCCGAAGAGTTCGCTTTCGACCAGATTTTCCGGCAGCGCGGCGCAATTGATATCGACCCACGGATGGCCTCGGCGCTGCGAGGACTCGTGAATGGTACGGGCGATGAGCTCTTTGCCGGTGCCGGTTTCGCCGGTGACCAGCACGGTTTCGGCGTGGCCGGCCACGCGCTCCACCAGTCCCATGAACTTGTGCATCACAGGGCTGGCAAGTACAAATTGAGTGTCGTCGATCTTGCGCAAAATGACGCCCGGTACCGCGGAAATCTCGGCCGAGGGTTCATTCTTCTCCCTCGCGGCCGGCGCATTCGATTCCTTGTTCAGGGTGACGTTCGGCGCGACGTTCGGCGTGACGATGCCCGCTACTGCCAGGATCTTCGTGCCGCCGTCGGCAATGGCCGTAGCCGAGAACCAGACTGGGACCCGGGCTCCGGATTGGCAGAGCAGCAATAGCTGGGCTTGACAATCTCCCTGCCCGGAAGCGACTTTGGCGATTGCCTTTTGCAGGTCAGACTGGCCTTCAGGGAGATTTTGCTCAGCCGGCGCAAACAGAGCCGACAACTTTCGGCTCTCGAGTTCCTGGGGCGAATAACCGGCAAGCCGGCTGAAGGCCCCATTGCAGCCAGTAAAGTTTCCCCGCAGGTCGGTGAAAAAGACGCTGGTGTGCGCTTCACCCGTCGAGCGCCAATCCCCGCTCGCGCCGCGCGCGGCGGAGACCGCCAGCCGCTGGCCCGGATTGTGATACGAAATCGACATTCGCAGGCGTTTGGGATGATGTTGCCATAGCGATCGGTTTCCGCGGCATGACGAAGGTAACAACTTATCGATCACAATTCGGGATTGGCCGCCGAATCATCGCGTTATTACGCAAGCGCCGCCGCAATTGCCGGAAACCTACGATTACCTCGGTAAGCTGCTGAACCGACAGTCATTGCAATACGATTCTGATAAGGCTCCGGGCTCTGCCTGACGTGTGCCCGCAGTGCCGTGCCGAAATCCCCCGTCGAACTAAGGTTTGTGTGCTTCGCTGCGCCATGGCGAAGAGGTTGAGCCTCAAGCGGCCGTAAGAGCCGTGGGCGAGTAAGGTTGCGATGAAACCAGCGACGGACGGATTATCGCTCCAGACCAAGGCGTTCGTGGGCGTCACCGCCTGCTGCGGCCTGGTGACGCTCGCCTATGCCCTGACCCACTGGCAATCGCACGACCCCGCCCGCTTCGTCTGTTACTTGGTGGTCGCGATTCTGGCCTCGGGACTGAAGGTCCAACTCCCGGGCATCGACGGCACCATGTCGGTGAATTTCCTGTTCATCCTGCTGGGCGTGATGGAGTTGAGCCTTCCTGAGACGCTCCTCATCGGCTGCACCGCAACCCTGGTGCAGAGCGTATGGCAGACGCGAAAACGGCTCGATCCGGTCAAAGTGCTGTTCAATGTCGCGGGCATGATGGCCAATGCCAGCGCATTCACTTACTTCACATTTCACTGGTTGTCGACAAGATTCGCCTCCAACAAGCCGATTCTGCTGATGATCGCGGCTTTGGTGTTCTTTTTCGCGAACACGCTGCCCATTTCGGTGGTGATTGCGCTGACCGAGGGTAAGTCAAGCCGCAAGGTCTGGTCGGAGTGCTATTTCTGGTCGTTCCCGTATTACCTAGTGGGTGCAGCGGCGGTGGGGCTGGTAGGAATCATCAACCGCACAGCCGGATGGCAAACGTCTCTGCTGGTTTTGCCGCTGATTTACTGGGTCTATCGCTCTTACCGCTTGTATCTGGGCCGTCTCGAAGCCGAAAAAGAGCGGGTCGAAGTAGAAAAGCGGCACGTGGAAGAAATAGCTTCCCTCAACATGCGCACCATCGAAGCGCTCGCGCTGGCCATCGAAGCCAAGGACCATACCACGCACACCCATCTGCAGCGCGTCCGTACCTATGCTGTCGAAGTCGCGAAGGAATTGAAACTGGGCGAGGACCAGATCGAGGCTCTGCGCGCTGCCGCCCTGCTGCATGACATTGGAAAGCTGGCGGTGCCGGAACAGATCATCAACAAGCCCGGCCGCCTGACGCCGGAAGAGTTCGAAAAAATGAAGGTTCACCCCCTGGTGGGAGCGGAAATTCTTGAGCGCGTCGCATTTCCCTATCCCGTGGCGCCCATTGTGCGCTCGCACCATGAGCGCTGGGACGGGTCTGGATACCCCGAAGGTTTGTCCGGCGAAGACATTCCGATTGGAGCGCGCATTCTTGCCGCCGTTGATTGCCTGGATGCCTTGGCCTCGCATCGCCAGTACCGTCCGGCGCTGCCGCTGATCGAAGCCATGGAGAAGGTCAAGGAAAAAGCAGGAACGTGGTTCGATCCGCACGTGGTGGAGATTCTCCAGGGACGCTATGTCGAATTGGAGCGCATGGCGCAAATCACCGAAGACACAGTCGGAACCCAAGGGCTCTCCAAAGCCGTGCGAGTCGAGCGGGGGCTCGCGCCGGCGGCTGGATTCGAGCACACTGAACCTACTCATTCCACCTCGGACAATGCCGACTTCCTCACCTCAATTGCGTCGGCACGGCAAGAAGCGCAGACCATGTTCGAGTTGAGCCAGGACCTGGGAGTCTCCTTGAGCCTCAGCGAGACGCTCTCGGTTCTGTCGATGCGTCTGCGCCGCATGATTCCCTACGACTCGATCGCTGTGTTCGTAGATCGCAATGGATGGCTGCTGCCCGAACTGGTGAGCGGGGAGAACTTCCGTCTGCTCTCTGCCCTGAAGATTCGCGTGGGCGAAGGATTGTGCGGCTGGGTTGCCGAGAACTGCAAACCGATCGTCAATGGAAATCCGCAGGTGGAAGCGGGCTATATGATCGATCCGGCCCGGCACTCAACCTTGCAATCGGCACTGGCGGTGCCACTGGAGGGCCTGAATGGGGTGGTTGGGGTTCTCGCCATGTATCACACCAATCGTGACGCCTTTACTCCCGATCACTTGAGAATCCTGCTTGCGGTTGCATCGAAGGTCGCTCTATCGGTTGAAAACGCTCTGAAATACCAGCAGGCGGAGAGTTCCGCGACCACCGATTATCTGACCGGGTTGCCCAACGCGCGCTCGTTGTTCGTACATCTGGCGCAGGAAGTGTCGCGCTGCCGCCGCATGAAGACTTCGTTGGCCGTCATGGTTTGCGACATCGACGGATTCAAGCAGATCAACGATTCTTTCGGCCACCTCGAGGGCGACAAGCTCTTGCGCGAGTTCTGCACGCGTCTCAAGGAAGTCTGCCGTGGGTACGACTATGTGGCTCGAATGGGCGGAGATGAATTTGTCATTACCGCCCCTGGCCTGACGCCGGAAGCGGCTAAGGAAAAAGCGGAGCGGCTGAATCAGGCGGCCGTCGAGTCAGGCCGCCACGTATGCGGGCGCGATTTGATCACTTTGAGCGTGGGTATGACATTTTGTCCGGAAGACGGATTTGACGTGGAGCGTCTGCTGGCCGAGGCCGACCGCCGGATGTACTCCATGAAACAGAATCATCATTCGCAGGCAGTGGCGCGCGAGCAGGACAGTCAAGCACGCGGCGCCGCAGGGAGATAGGAGTTCTTGTCCATGCTCACCAGAATCGCGCGGCATGGATTTGCGCTCGTAGCCACGGTTCTTCTCGGCGCTCTGCTCTCGGCAATACTAGTTCGACTTGCACCCGGCTTTGACGCTGACGAGGAGGAACTTGATCCTCACCTCAATGCGCAGAGCGTTCAAGCCCTTCGCCAGGTGAGGCTCGAGCAACACAACATCTTCCGTTTTTACTTTCATTCCCTCGAACGCGCAGTACACGGTGACCTTGGGACTTCGATTTCTCTCGGCCAGCCGGTCACCACGCTTCTCCGCCAGCGTGCGCCGTTGACGCTGCGTTTGGTAAGCATCGGACTGTTACTAAGCTGGGCTGTGGCCATGGGCCTGGCACTCAGTGCCGCCGGGCTGCGCGTTGCGGCTTACGATGCACTCACCACGGCGATCAGCGGAGCTTTTCTGTGCATCCCGGCGGCGGTGCTTGCTCTGCTGTCGGTGCTCTGGAACGTTCCCGGCGCGCTGGCCATCGGCCTGATCGTATTTCCGAATGTCTACCGCTACGCCCGCAACCTGCTGGCGAAAGCGTATTCGCTTCCTCACATCATCACGGCACGGGCTAAGGGCGTCGGTGAATTGCGGATCCTTTTCTGGCACGTGGTTCCCGTGGTCGCCCCGCAGTTGCTGGCCGTCGCGGGAATATCGGTGAGCATCGCGGTGGGAGCAGCCATCCCGGTGGAAGCTCTCTGCGGGCTGCCGGGCCTCGGACAATTGGCGTGGCAGGCGGCGTTGGCGCGCGATCTGCCGCTGCTGATGAATATCACGATCCTGGTGACGCTGGTAACCTTGCTCGCCAACTCCAGTGCCGATGTAATCGGACAGATGCTTCGAGGCCAGGAAGCATGAGGATTTTTCGAATCAATCTCTGGCGAACGCTCGCTTGTGCGGTGTTGCTGCTTGTGGTCAGCCTGTCGCTGGCGGCCAACTGGCTGGCTCCCGGCGGCTACGCGAAGCAGTATCGCGAAGTGGCGGATGCGCCTCCATCGCGTGCCCACTGGCTCGGGACTGACGAGATTGGCCGCGATCGCTTTGCGCGTGTGCTCTACGGTACGCGGATTTCGCTCTTGCTGGCTCCCGCGGCAGCACTGCTTTCGACTTTAATGGCCGCACTGGTCGGGGGTTTGGCGGGATATCTTGGCGGCGCATGGTCGCGTATTGCGATGGCAGTAACCGATCTTTTTTTGTCGCTGCCCTGGCTGTTTTTGCTGATCACAGTTCGAGCGTTGATGCCGTTGAACGTATCGCCACTGGTTTCCGTGGTTGTGACGTTCCTCATGCTGGGGTTGCTGGGATGGACTAGTGCGGCGCGGGTGCTGTGCGCGACGGCAGCGTCAGTCCGCGATTCAGATTTTGTGCGGCAGACGCGGGCTTCAGGAGTACGCGGCGGGCGGCTTTTTTGGATGCACGTGCTACCTAATCTGACCCCAGTGCTCTACGCGCAGTTCTGGATCTCGATTCCGGTATTCATTCTGAGCGAAGCCAACCTGGGAATCCTCGGCCTCGGCGTCGCCGAGCCAATGCCTTCCTGGGGAAGTCTGTTGAAGGAACTGGAAGGCTTGGTATCGGTGGGGGAAGAACCCTGGAAGTTCGTGCCGCTCTTGTTGCTGGTCATTGTGGTGACATCGTTTCAGTTTGTGCTCTCGAAGCCCGATGAGGTGGCCGCGTAGCCATTGGAGAGGTTCAGAAGTCATGCGAATGATGTGGAAGGCCAAGTTGTCGAAGAGCATGTTGTGCAGAGCAACCCTGGTCTCGGCGATCTGCCTGATCTTCCTGGGCAGCGCACTCGCCCAGGGAGAATTGCGCTTCTGCCTTCGCTCCGAACCAAAAACATTTGATCCTCTCAAGGTGGAAGACGATGCTTCGGCAACGATCCGCTATTTAACCGGAGGGGTGCTGCTCCGCATGAACCGGCAGACCCAGGCTCTGGAGCCGGAACTGGCGCAATCTTGGAAAGTTTCGAAAGACGGGAGACAGATCGCCTTCAAGCTGCGCAGCGGCATTTCGTTTTCCGATGGCACGCCATTCTCAGCCGAAGACGTAGCCTACACTATGCAGCAGTTGATGGACCCTGCGCTGCATTCGCCGACTGGCGATGCATTCCGTTCAGGGCCGGGAAATGTGGAAACCAAGGTCATCTCTCCCACTGAGATTTCCGTTACCTTCCCCGCGCCTGTCGCCGGTCTCGATCGCCAGTTCGATCAAGTGGCGATTCTTTCGGCTCACTCGCCCAAGAAAGAAATGGCGGTTCTCGGCCCGTTCGTGGTCGACGACTACGAGCCGGGCGCCACCGTGCTGTTGAAGCGCAATCCGAATTATTGGAAGAAAGACGCGCAGGGACGAAGACTGCCATACCTGGATTCGATTCGGCTGGACATTCAGCCCAACCGCGATGTCGAGTTGCTTCGTTTCAAGCGTAACGAAATCGACTTGATCAACTCCCTCGACAGCGAGTATTTCGACAAACTGGCCGCGACCTCGCCGCAACTTGTCCATGATGCCGGCCCGTCGCTCGACAGCGAGCAGATGTGGTTCAACCAGGTGGCCAAGTCTCCGATGCCCCCATTCAAGAAAAACTGGTTTCGCTCGGCTGCGTTCCGGCGCGCCATTTCTGAAGCCATCAATCGCGAAGACCTGAGCCGGGTTGTGTTCCGCGGACATGCGCAGCCAGCCATTGGCCCGATTTCGCCGGCAAACAAGTTCTGGTTCAACGCCAAACTGAAACCCGAAGTTTATTCACCCGACACGGCTCTGAAAACTCTTCAGGCTGACGGCTTCCGCCTGGAGAATGGCACGCTGAAAGACAAAGACGGCAACGCCGTGGTCTTCTCCATCATCACTAACGCGGGCAACAAATACCGCGAGCAGATGGCCACGATGATGCAGGAAGATCTGCAGAAGATCGGGATTCAGATGAACGTGGTCACGCTCGACTTTCCTTCTCTGATCGAACGCATGACGCAGACCTTCGATTATGAGGCGATCCTTCTGGGATTGACTAACGTAGGCCTCGACCCCAACGAGCAGATGAATGTGTGGCTCAGTTCTTCGGACAACCATCAGTGGAATCCATCGGAAAAGGCTCCGGAAACCGCGTGGGAAGCGGAGATTGACCGGCTGATGCGTGAGCAGGCTTCTGCAACCGACGCGAAGAAACGCAAAGAGGCATTCGACCGGGTGCAGGAAATTGTGGTCGAACAGGCGCCCTTCATTTATCTGGTAAATAGGAATGCGCTATCGGCCGTCGCGGCCAGAGTGCAAGGGGCAAGTCCCGTGATTCTGGTGCCGCAGACCTACTGGAACGCGGACCGGCTTTCACTGAAGTAGGGCACTCCGCAGTCACGGATCGTGCGGATGTTAACGGAGCAAAACCGTGGATCGCGAAGGACATTAAGTAATGACTAGCGGCACGCAACCCGGCACTCTCCTCTCCGCAAGCATTACCGCGCGCTACGGCGACAAACCTCCAGTGTTGCGAAATGTCGAACTGGAGATTCGGCGAGGCGAGGTTCTCGGTTTAATCGGTCAAAGCGGTTCGGGGAAGAGTACGCTGGCCATGGCCATCCTGGGATTGCTCGACCGGAAGCGAACCCAGGTCGAAGGCGCAATCGAGTTCGACTTTCACAATCTTCTTCAGCTTCGAGAGAACGAGTTGCGCGAGTTGCGCGGACGCAAGATCGCGCTGGTGCTGCAGAGCCCGCTCTCCTCGCTGAATCCGGCCCTGAAGATTCGCACGCAGCTGAAAGAGGCATGGCGCGCCCATGCGTCCGGGCCCGCGGCGCAGTGTAATGCCGCGATCCGCGCCGCGCTGGCCAGTGTAAGCTTGCCTTCAGACGACAATTTCCTCAGAAAGTATCCTGCGCAAATGAGCGTCGGCCAGGCGCAGCGCGTGCTGATTGCCATGGCGGTCATGCATCGCCCCGCGCTGCTCATCGCCGACGAGGCCACGAGCGCCCTCGACGTGATCACGCAGTCGGAGATTCTGGCGCTGTTCCGCGAACTGAACCGTAGCACCGGCATGGCCATTCTCTACATCTCGCACGACCTGGCATCGGTGGCCGGAATCTGCGATCGCATCGCCATCCTTCACGAAGGGCAAATCGTCGAGCTGGGAACAACCGCACAAGTCATGACCAACCCCCAGCACGCGTATACGCAGCGCTTGATGGCTGCATTGCCTCAAGTGCCGCAATCGATCGCCCTCGTCAAGGCAGCGGCGCGCTAGTACAAACTCCCGTAACCGCCCCACAAGACTGAAGTCATCTCGCCGCGCTCCGCGTCATTGTGTCCCACGCCCCCGCATGAGGGACAGAGTGGCCCGATCCGATTCGCCGGCGGCTCAACGATCACCAATGATATCAATAACTTACAGCGGACCGTCTGGCTGTCCCCGTGCAAGACAGGCAGGTGGGTACGAGGCTCAATCTTTCCCCCACACGAAAGAAAGGGTGAGATTTTTATGCGTACACAGAAGTTACACAAACCCAAGGGGCGCGGAGAACGGCACAGCGCGGCTTGGGGCAAACGCGTAGCGATAACGCTGATCCTGACGGCAGGAATGGCGTTCGGCCAGCGCTTCGACAACGCAGGCAGCGGAAGCCCCGCGTTCTCGCGGATCGCTCCCGAACTCTCGGGCCTGCTGGCGAAAGCCCAGCAGGGAGCGGCCAAGGGCCAGACCGTCCGAGTCATCGTGCAGTATAAGCAGGTTCCCACGGCAGCGCATTACGCCACCATGAAAGCACGTGGCGGACAGCTCCACGCGAAGCTGCACATGATCAAGGGTGCGGCCTTTACGATTCCGGTCAGCGCCTTGCCTCTGCTCGCGGCTGATCCCGAAATCGCCTCGGTGACCATCGACCATCCGATGCAGGTCGCCGACGATTTGACCAACGGCGCCATTGGCACGAGCAGCGCCTGGAATGCCGGATATACCGGCGCGGGCGTCACGGTGGCCGTGATCGATAGCGGCATCAACGATAGCCATCCCGATCTGCACAATTCGAGCGGGGCGTCGCGCGTACTCTATCACCAGGATTTCACCGGAACCCCGACAACCAACTCCAGCGGAGCGCAGTACGACCTCTACGGTCACGGCACGCACGTCGCTGGCATCATCGCCGGCAACGGATCCCTTTCTGCCGGACAATATGAGGGTGTTGCCCCCGGCGCGAGCCTGGTCGACCTGCGGGCGCTGGACGAGAACGGCGCGGGCACCGACAGCACGGTAATCGCGGCTATCCAGGAAGCGATCGCTCTGCAGAGCACCTACAACATCCGGGTCATCAACTTGTCCCTGGGCCGCGGTATCTCGGTAAGCTATACCCAAGATCCTCTTTGCCAGGCCGTGGAGGCGGCATGGAAGAGCGGCATTGTGGTGGTGGTTGCGGCTGGCAACTATGGACGTTTGAGCATCGACGGCAGCAACGGCTTCGGAACCATCACCGCACCCGGCAATGACCCTTACGTGTTGACCGTGGGCGCGACCAAGAGCAACGGCTCCGGCTCTGCCTCGGCGGAAACGTTAGCCAGCTACAGTTCGAAGGGCCCCACGACCTATGATCACATCGTAAAGCCGGATCTCGTCGCTCCGGGAAATGACGTCGTTTCCCTCGCGGCCCCGGGAGCCACGCTGGAAGCTGACTATCCGGCGGAGCTGGTCACCGGAACCGACGGCAACAACGATTACTTCACCCTGAGCGGCACCAGCATGGCGACTCCAGCCGTGGTCGGTGCAGTAGCGTTGATGCTGCAAGAGCAAAGCTCGCTCACTCCGGATCAAGTGAAGGCGCGTCTGATGGCGACGGCGACCAAGATGAACGTCTACGGACTGGTTTCCACGTCCGCCTACGTGCCGCACCTGTCGACGACCTTCGTCGATACCTACGATCTGTTCTCGGAAGGATCGGGCTTGCTGGATGTGCAGACCTCCATCGCCAGTACGGTTCTGGCTCCGGCAACTGTGGGATCGGCGCTTTCGCCGACCGCCGTTTACAACTCCTCGACGGGTACGGTTTCGTTGGTCTACGGAAACTCGGCGGTCCCCGCCACCTCCGTGGTTTGGGGAACCTCCGTGGTCTGGGGGACCTCGGTAGTCTGGGGTACTTCTACCGTCAGCGGCACGTCCGTGGTCTGGGGCAGTTCGCTGCCCTGGAACGACAACCTGTTGAGCGCGTTCAGCGTGGTTTGGGGATCGAGCACCGGAACGGCCACGACCGCGACCAGCGTGGTCTGGGGCGCGTCCGTGGGCAACGCTGACGCCGCATTCTCCGACGCAGGAGACGATGAACAATAGTTAGCCGTGTGAACTTTCCAAAGAAAGGAGACGAGACCATGAACCACACGCGGCGAACCAATATCTTCATCGGCGCAATGACGCTGGCGGCAGTCAGCGCAACCACATACGCAGCATCGCTCAGCCACACGCTGCATCCGTACTTCGCTCTGGCAGTTCTGGTGCTGGCAGCGGTTACATCGCGGATGAAAGTGAAGCTGCCGGGCATCAACGGCAACATGTCAGTGAATCTGCCGTTCCTGCTGACTGCGGTCGTGAACCTGAGCGCGGCGGAAGCGATTCTCATCGCCTGCGTTTCGACCGCGGTGCAGTGCTGGCCGCGCAGGAACTCGAAATTCAACCCGCAGCAGATGGCATTCAACCTCAGCATGATGGCCTTTGCCAGCTGCATGGCAAGCCTGATCTTTCATGCTGCGTGGTTGAGCCGGATGCAATGGAACTCGACTACACCAGAATTGGTTCTTGCCACCGCGGCACTCTTCCTGGGGCAAACGATGCCGGTAGCGGCCATCGTGGCTCTCAGCGAGGGCAAGGCAGCGGGGCAGACCTGGTGGAGTCTGATGCAACTCTCGTTCCCGTACTATGTGGTGGGCGCGGGAATGGCCTCGATGGTCGAGACGGTGAGTTCACACTTGGGCTGGGAGCTGGCGCTTGCCGTCTTTCCAGTCATGTATGCCATTCACCGCTCGTACCAAGTCTACTTCAATAAGTCGGCGGAAACTTCGCGCCCGCAGCCTCTGGTTAGGGCTGCGGCAGCGGGAGCGTAAATCGCCGATCGGGGTGAAGCTTCAAGGGTGGCTAACGGACGAAAGCCGTTGGCCGCCTTTTTCATTTTTCGTTTGCCCTCCATCTTGCCACGGCGGGTAGAATTGGAGCCTCTGCCGCGAGGTGAGCTTGTCAAAAGTCTTGATCATTCTCTTGTGCTTTCTTTCTTCCCCGGCATTTGGACAGCAGGGTGCGCCTCAGGTGCCGCCCAGTCCGTTGGCAGGCAGCCAGTCGGCATCCACAGTCGACGAAAATCATCGCATTCATCTCGATGTGGTGGTCACCGACAAGTCAGGCAACCCAGTCGCAGATTTGCAGCAAGGGGATTTCACTCTTCTCGACGACAAGCAGCCCAAGCCGATTCTTTCATTTCGCGCAATCAATGAAACAAGCAAAGAGGACGCGCCTCCGACTCAAGCCATCGTGCTTGTCGATGCGGTGAACAGTTCTTTCCAGCTTCTGGGTCAACAGCGGCTGCAGCTGCAACAATTTTTGCAGAAGTTCGGAGAGCAGCTCCCCATGCCGATGACTTTAGTCTTCCTGGCCGACACTTCAGCGCCGGTGCAGTTGCCCACTCGCAATGTCAAGGTACTGCTCGCTTCTCTGAACGCCAGTCCGATTGGCCTGCGCATCATTGGAAATTCTCAGGGGATCTACGGCGCGATCGACCGCGCCCGGATTTGCCGACGCGCTCTGCAGCAATTGATTTCCTACGAAAAGACGCAGCCGGGCAGAAAATTGTTGATCTGGCTCAGCCGCGGTTGGCCCTTGCTCTCTGGGCCAGGCATGACGTTACAGCAGACCGAGAGAGATCAGGAGACTCTATTCAACATCATTGTCGGTTGGTCCCGGGAGTTGCGCGAAGCCCATATCACGCTTTACAGCATTGATGCTCGCGGGACCGGGGATCTGGGGGGCACGTTCTATTACGAAGAGTTCGTCAAAGGGGTCCGAGCAACCAAGCAGGCGCAGCAGGGCAACCTTTCGCTTCAGGTCCTCGCGACTCAAACTGGCGGGCGCGTCATCACCATGAGCAACGACGTTGCGAACGCGATTGCTGGTTGTTTACTGGATGCAAAGGCATACTACATTCTCTCGTTCGAATCTCCTCCGGCGGATCACCCCAACGAGTATCACAGTCTTCAAATAAAAATCGACAGACCCAAACTCATCGCACGCACGTCGACGGGATACTACGCGCAGCCTTACAAGTCCGCGGGCCGCTGAGCTCGCCGGGACTTCGATTTCGGCCCGTGGCCGGTTTGGGCAATTCCCGGTTCATCGTTTATTCTGGGTAGTTGCCTGACGCTCGCTGGCCATCCTGTTAAATCCTTCATCTGCAAAACCAGCTAAGAGCCAAGAGCTGACAGCTAAGATTCTTATGAAAACTGGCATCATCGGACTGCCGCAGGTAGGCAAGACATCTCTGTTCCAGATTCTAACCAAAGCGCATCTTTCAGCGCAGGCCCACGCCAACCCACGCGAGGCTCACATCGGAGTCGCCAAAGTCCCCGATGCCCGCCTCGACCGTTTAGCCGCCCTCTATAGTCCCAAGAAACTTACCCACGCCTCGGTCGAGTACGTCGACGTCGGCGCCATCGGCCAGGATGCTCTGAAAGAGACCGCTTACGTCGGCCACCTGCGCCAGGTCGACGCTTTGGCCCATGTGGTGCGGGTTTTCGAGGATCCTGCGGTTCCACTCGTCGCAGAAATTGATCCCCTGCGCGACATCAAGAATGTCGACTTCGACCTCATGGTCAGCGACCTTGGCCAGATCGAAAAGCGTCTTGAGCGCCTGGAAAAAGATCTCAAGAAAATGAAGACGCCCGATCTCGAAAAAGAATTCGAGCTGTTGAAGCGCGCCAAGGCCCATCTGGAAACCGAAAAGCCCCTGCGCGAAATGGAGATGACTCCCGAAGACAAGAAACGTCTTCGTGGGTTTATGTTCCTGAGCGAGAAGCCGATTTTCTACGTTCTGAATATCGGCGAGTCCACCGAGCTCGGCAAGGAACTGGAAGAAGCCGTGAGCAAATACAAACTCACAGAAATTGCCGCGCGTCCCAACGCTGCTGCCACCGCCATCTGCGGCAAGGTCGAAGCCGAACTCGCCGAAATGAGCGACGCCGACGCGGCTGAATTTCTTTCCAGCTACGGCCTGACCGAAAGCGGCCTCACGCGCCTGATCCGCACCACATACAAGCTGCTGGGCCTTATCTCTTTTTTCACCGCGGGCGAAGACGAATGCCGCGCCTGGACCATCCCTGCTAATAGCCGCGCGCAGGAGGCTGCGGGGGCCATCCATTCCGATCTCGAAAAACATTTTATCCGCGCCGAAACCATCCGCTGGGACCAACTTCTGGAAGCCGGTTCCGAAGCCAACGCTCGCACCAAGGGTACGCTTCGCTTGGAAGGCAAAGACTATATTGTGCAGGATGGCGATGTGATGCACATTCGGCATTCGGGATAGCCTTCTTGCAGGGCCGGTGCGTGAAGCTGTTATGATCCCGGCTACCGGCTAATGCACCCCATCCTGACCAGCATTCTTCTGGGCCTCACGGCTGCCGCTGCCAATATTTTTGGCGGCGCGATCATCGTCCAGCGCCATTGGGAGCGCCGCTATCTTCGGTATTTCGTAGCTCTGGGCGCGGGCTTCATGCTGGCGACCGCGCTTCTCGAAATGATTCCCGAAAGCTTTGAGTTGCGCGGCCGCGCGGCGGCTTTTCTTGTCCTCCTGGGTTACCTGACCGTTCACTTTTTTGAACACACGGTCACGCCGCACTTCCACTTCGGCGAAGAAACGCACCGCGAGGAGTTTCTGCATTCCCACAAGGGATATTCCGTCCTGCTCGGACTCATCATTCATACGTTCTTCGATGGCATCGCCATTGCTTCCGGATTCCTGGTCTCAAACTGGCTTGGCTGGCTGATTTTTCTCGCCATTTTCCTGCACAAAGTTCCCGAAGGATTCACCGTCAGCTCGGTCATGCTGGCCAGCGGTCGCAGCCGCGGCACGGCCTGGGGCGCGTCGATCATATTGGGAGGGTCGACTCTGGCGGGCGTCCTGACGATGGCGATCTTCCGCCATGATGTCGGCGCAGGTCTGCCGCTTTCGGCAGGCGTGACGATCTACGTTGCTGCTTCCGATCTCATTCCGGAGGTGAATAAGGAGCCGGCCATGAAAATGGCTCTGCTGGTGTTTGTAGGCGCTGGACTCTTCCTTCTCTTGGACAGCCTTTTTCGCGCCCACTGAAAAGCCGCCGTACTTACTCGTCACTGGGTATCGGCAACTACCTTTCAGTCCACCGTGTGTTTGGCCGTATACCCATCGCGAGCCACAACCTCAATCTTTACGTCCTTACCCTTCTGATCTCTCACTTTCAGGGGCCCGCCGTTGGGCGCTACCACCTGCACCTTTAGCTTTCGGTAGGTCCCATCCAGCTTGGTGTTGGTCGGACTGTAAGCCAGCGAGTATTCGTGCCGGATGTCGTCTCCGATGTCGTGGAATTCCTCAGCATACTCGGCCTGGAAACGCGGGAAATACGCCCGCCCACCCGTCATGGCGGCGAAAGTTCGCATCTCGTTGTCCGCTTGCAGATAATCTATTTCCGTAAGATGGATGCCCATGCCGTGGGTCATGCCCGTGCAGTGGTTAACGTCGCAGTAATTGCGCCACTGCCATCCTATGCTGATGGGGAAAATCGTAACATCCTTGGTGTCCTTGATTTTCTTCATCATTTTGTCCAGGGTCAGCTTGCTGAACGTGTCAATGCCCGTAGTCACCAGAATCACGTACTTCTTTCCCTCTACGCGGTCCAACCGGTCCAGAGTGTCATAGAGAGCGTCGAATAGATTGGTTTCGATGAATCCCGGCATCCGCAGTTGATTCAGCGCTCCGATCACGGCTCTTTTATCCTGGGTGAAGTCGACCAGAATGTGGGGCTGCATATCGTAGTAGGTAACCGCAACCCAATCATCCTTCCTCAGCGTGCTGGCGAAGGCGTACGATGCCTGCAGCGCGTCAATGATGAAAGGCGCGGTCGTCGAAGCGAACTCCACCAGCAACACGGCTGTAATCGGCGCCTCCGCCACGCCGAACTTGGTCACCGTCTGCGGAACTCCGTCCTCCGATATCCGGAAATTGTCCTTACTCAGGTTCGGAATGAATTGTCCATCCTTGGTCGTGACCATTACATCCACGTTGACCAGCGGCACGTTGACCTTGAGGGAATAATCCGGCATGTCATCGATCTTCTTCGGCGTTACCGGCGGCGGAGGCGGCGGGGGCTCATCGGCCTTTTTCTTCGGGATGGCATAGGGGCCGACGCTGTCACCCGGACCTCCCGCGTCCGTGGGCACATCCTGCTTGGGCTTATCGTTATCGGGAGTCTGGTTTGGCGAGGTCTGGTTTGGCGGCGTCTGGCTGCTGGGCGATTGCCCCTGCTGATCCTGCGCCCATAAAGTATTGCAAGCCAGGCACATGGCCAGGGCCAAGAGGGGCCACGGCCGGTGCGCGTTTCGCTCTAAGATATTCCTGCTGGTCGAAGACATAGGGAACCCCGGTAAATTTCTCTATGCTAGTATAGACGCAAGGGTTCGCCATTGGGATGTTTTGCCGGTTCCCCGAATTTCCCCTCCTGGCAACGAGTTGCAGACGGTCCGTGTCTAATCGAAGTAAGGACACAGCGGTTGAGCGCATCCTGAATCCGACATGGTCGGAGCATTACATGAGAAGAGTCGTTTTCGCGCTATTCGTCTTCGCTTTTTCCCTACCCACATTCCTGCGTGCGCAAAGCACAACCTCTCAGCCCACCATCCCCGTGGACCAGATTCACGCCGGCATGCGCGGTGTCGCCTACACCGTATTCCAAGGCATCGAGCCTGAGCCCATGGACGTGGAAGTCCTTGGCGTGCTGCGCAATGTCAACGGTCCCAAGGGCGACATTATTCTTGTGCGCCTGCATGGCGCGAAGGTCGAGTACACCGGCGTCGTCGCCGGTATGAGCGGCAGCCCGGTTTATCTCGATGGCAAGCTGGCCGGTGCCTTGGCCTTCCGCATCGGCGAATTCTCCAAAGAACCGATCGCCGGCGTCACCCCCATCGCCGATATGCTGGAGATCAGCGCGCTCGACAAAACGCCGGCGGAAGAAGCCGCGGCGACTAAACCCATAGTCACCACCGCAGCTGGAAAGACCGCTGCTCCAGGAGACGCGGCTTCGATCCCGGGTCCGACTGAGGATTTCACCAACTACCTGCAGCCGATCGAAACCCCGCTGGTTTTCAACGGATTCTCCGAAGACGCTGTCCGCCGCTTCGCCCCTGAGTTCGCCGCCGCCGGAATCGTCCCAGTAATGGGCGCCGGCTCCGTGAGCAACGACAAACAGCCCGAACCGCTTGTCCCCGGCTCCGCCGTCAGCGCCATCCTGGTTCGAGGCGACATGGATATCGCCGCCACCTGCACCGTCACCTACATCGACCCGCAGCGGCTGCTGGCCTGCGGCCATCCTCTACTTCAGTTCGGCTCGGTTGACCTGCCCATGAACAAGGCGGAGGTTGTGGCCACGCTGGCGTCGCCGCTGAACGCCTTCAAGATCGTCAACACTACCGAGGAAGCGGGCGTATTCGTGCAGGATCGCCACACCGGCATCCTCGGCGTCTTTAACAAGCAGCCGGATATGATTCCAGTCGCGCTCTCCATTCACAGCACCGCTGGAACCAAGGAATTTCACTACGAAGTCCTGAACAACCCGCGCCTGAGCCCCGTCGCCATTATGGCCACTGTCTTCAACGCTCTGCACGGCGTAAACGAATACGGCGAAGAAATCACCTATCGCCTCAACGGCAGCATCGATGTCAAAGGCTTTCCGGCAGTCTCGCTGAAAAACATGTTTGTTCCCACCGAGAATGGCCAGCCGGCGGCCATGACCGCCGCGCAGTCCCTGGGCGAGCGCTTCGGCCGCATCTATGACAATCCTTACAACGCTCCGGCCGTGAACAGCGTGAAACTCGACTTTGACCTGATTCGAGAACGCCGCTGGGCGCGCCTTGAAAGCGCCCGCACCGACGTGACCGAAGCTCGCCCCGGCGACGAAATCATCGTCGAGACTGTGCTCGCTCCGTATCGTGGAGAACGCGTCGTCCGCCAGATTCCAGTGAAGATTCCTACTTCTGCCAGTAAGGGAACATTACGCATTCTGGTCAGCGACGGCGACACGCTTGATCGCGCCAGCCGCACCAATCCGGCTTTCGGCAGCCGGTTCGACCTGGCCTCGACCATCGCGCTGCTCAACAAAGAACACGCCAACAATCGTCTCTACGTCTCCCTGCTTGAAGCCGATCCCGAAGCCCGCGTCGCCGATAAAGTCATGCCCACCCTTCCTCTTTCCATCATGAACGTCATGGACGGCATGCGCGGCAACCAGGAGATGATCGTCAGCGGTGAATCGAACGTAGACGAGACGAGCACGCCTCCGCTCGACTACGTAGTCAGCGGTGCGCAATTGCTGACAATCACCGTGAAATAGATCGTTCGATTGAGGGAAACCAGAGAGTTCCCCATTTCTCGCGTTCTTTGCGAGAAGTGGGCTTTTGATTTTAAAGCTATTCCTCGTCCTCGCCCATCTGCTGCGTCAAATACCGCTCGTAACCCAGTTCCTTAATCAAGTGCATCTGCGCTTCGAGAAAGTCGACGTGCTCCTCTTCGTCTTTCAGCAGGGTCACCAGCAGATCGCGCGATCCGTTGTCGCCCTCCTTGGTTGCGATGGTAACGGCATCGTTATACTGCTTCACCGCGCCGACCTCCAACGCCAGATCGCTCTCGATCATTCCTTTTACGTTGCCGCCTACCGTCAATTTTAGAGGCTCCATCGAGGGCGAACCGTCCAGAAACAAAATTCTCTCGATGAGCACTTCGGCGTGTTTCATCTCGCCGATCGACTGCTTCTTGATGAAATCGGAGAGCTTGTGATAGCCCCAGTTCTCGCACATCTCCGCGTGCAGAAAATACTGGTTAATCGCCGTCAGCTCTTCGCGCAGTGCTTTATTCAATTCAGCAATAACCTTCGGATTACCTTTCATGGCACACTCCCTTTAATTGCGACCTGAGAGTATCGCAAAACCGACCAGAACGAGCAATGAGAAACGCAGGTCGAAACAAGCAAAATCTCGAAGTGGGAATCAGTACGGGCGCAAACCGTCGTCATCCCAGCGCCGCATCAACCATCCTGAGCAGCGACGATCGCGTGAAAGGCTTTTCCAGCAGCCGGATGGCGGCATCTGCCCCCTGGCTCGCCACCAGTTCGCCGGTGTAGCCGGACATATACACCACTTTCATCGCCGGACGTGTTTCGATGGCACGCAACACCAGTTCCGGCCCGCTCATTCCCTTCATCACCACGTCGGTCAAAAGCAGATCGATCGTCGCGTGATCTTTCCCGACGACCTCAAGCGCCGCTCGTCCGTCCTCGGCTTCCAGTACTTGGTAGCCGTGCTCTTCCAGCATTTTCTTCGTCAGCCGGCGCATCAGCGCGTCGTCTTCTGCGAGAAGAATGGTCGTACCTTCGCGTCTGGCAGGCAAAGCTTCAAACGGCGCCGCGACCGCGGCACCCAGCTTATGGTCCGCGCAAGGCAAATAAATTTTGAACGTGGTTCCGCGGTCAGGCTCACTGTAGACCCAAACATGTCCGCCGCTCTGCTTGACGATGCCGTACACAGTAGCCAGCCCCAACCCGGTTCCTTTGCCCATTTCCTTGGTGGTGAAAAATGGCTCGAAGACGCGCGAGCGTGTTGCTTCATCCATCCCGATTCCGTTATCGCTGACGGCCAGCATCACGTACCGGCCCGCCATCATCGAGGGATGCTCCTCGGCGAACGATTGATCGAACTCCGAAATTCCGGTCTCGATCACCAGTTTCCCGCCGCGTGGCATCGCGTCCCGCGCGTTCACCGCAAGATTCACCACGACCTGATCCATTTGACCCGGATCAGCCTCCACAATCGCCGACGCCGACCGTGGCAGCAGCACGATCTGCACGTCGTCTCCCATCAGCGGCCGCAGCAGCTTGCTCACTTCCTTCAACCGTTCGTTCAAATCCAGCACCTGAAGCTGTACTGGCTGCCGCCGGCTGAAAGCCAGCAATTGCCGAGTCAACGATGCCCCACGCTTTGCCGCCTCCCGGATGTTATCGAGATATTCCAGGCTCTCGGCATCGGCGCGCGTTCGCAGCAGCTCCGAGCATGCCGTCACAATCCCCAATAGATTGTTAAAGTCATGCGCCACGCCGCCGGCCAAGCGGCCCACGGCTTCCATCTTTTGCGATTGCCGGAGCTGGTCTTCAACCTTCTTCTGGGCAGTGATGTCGCGCGCGATCACCGACGCCCCCATCACTCTGCCTTCCGCATCATGAATCGGTGATACAGAAATCGAGACGTTGACCCTACGCCCGTCTTTCGTCACCCGCACTGACTCGAAGTATTCGACCCGTTCCCCACGGCGCACTTTTTCCAGGATCCCGAGAATCTCCTGCGGCCGGTCCTTCGGACTAAGCGTCGTGATCGATCGTCCGATCATCTCCTGCGCACTGTAGCCATAAATCCGCTCCGCGCCCTTGTTCCATTGCGTAATAATGCCGTCAAGATTTTTGCCGATGATCGCATCCTGCGACGAATCCACAATCAGCGCCATCCGGTTCTGCGAATCCCGCAATTCGCGGCTTTTTCTCCGGTCGAGTTCTTCGTTCGCCCGCCGCAATTCCTCCTCAATGCGCTTGCGGTCGCTGATGTCGCGGATCACGCTCAGCACGAGCATTCCGTCTGCGGTAGTGACCGGGCTCAGGCTGATCTCGACCGGAAATTCCGATCCATCGCGCCGCCGCCCGTAAAGGTCCAGCCCCGAACCCATGCGCCGGATCTTTGGCCGCGCGTGGAATTGCGCCCGGTGCTCGTGGTGCTGCGGCCGCTGCCGCTCCGGCACCAGCACCTCGATCTTCTGCCCAATCAGCTCATCGCGCGTGTAGGCAAATAGCGCTTCCGTCTGCGAATTGATCTGGATGATGACGCCCTGCTGATTCACCGCGACAACCGCGTCGGGAATGGCTTCGAAAATGGAGGGAGAAAGCAGGGATTCAGCGAGCGCCTTCTGCGCTCCAGCGGACTGACTGTGATCGACGACAGGCGGCTGCACGCCACACTCCTCAAGAGCGGACAGGTTGCATGATAACCAGAAGCCCCACTAGGAGCAAGATTTCCGCCGCGACTCGCCAGCGAGCCCCCCGTGACCGGTTTCGGACTGGGAATCAACCAAGTCCCGAAATTAATAAGGCCGGGAATCAATAAGAAAGGAAGGCCATCGCCTTGTCCATGTGCCGGAACCCACCGGTTGCCAGCATCAACAGAAACATCTCGGTCGCGTTGTATCCCACATGCACCAGAAAACTTGACGCGACCGATTCCGTTTGCCAGCGCACCACTGTGCATACCACGCCCATCAAAAAGATGAGCAGCACTACCCCCCAAGCGTATCCGTATTGAAACATATGGATCAGGCCAAACGGCAGCGCTGTCAAGATGATTCCCCAAAACACTCCCAGCCGCCGCACCAGCACCGGATAAAGCAATCCGCGAAAAAACAGTTCCTCCATCAGCGGGCCCAGCGTGATGGCGAAGATTGACATGACCACCGCGTCCCGCGGCTTCAAAAAAAACTGGTCGAACGGAGTGCTCTTCGGCATGGGCAAAAAATGCGCCACCACGTTGATCGAGAGCAACAGAGCCACGCCCAGTCCCATAAATGGCAGGTTCGACGACGGCCAGTTCCAGTGAATCGCCTCCCAGAAACGGACGCGATATTTCCCTTCCACCAGCATCACCATGAAAATCGCAATCAGCAGGTAAGCGACAAACTGCGCGGCGATCGCAATCTCAGGAGTAGCCTCGTTCAGATCTATCCGCGGAAAGAATGCGCGCGCCGCCAGCGCGAATCCCGCGCTCAGAATAAATATCGTTACCAGCGTCAGCACCGCCACGGTCAGCACGTCCCACCCGCTCCACACCGGGTCGGGCGGAGCTATCGGGATTGGTGTCGAGCCCTCCAGACCTACGCCAGCCTGCGGATGGTTCGCCACCGGATTCAGTTCCGCGGGATCAGGTGGGGGAGGTGGGGCATGCACTTCGCCATCCACGTGCGGCGAGTCAAACTGCGGATTATCAGAAGATGACAAAGAATACCCCTTCATGAGATTGTCATCCTGCGCGAAGCGAGGGATCTCTGCACTCCACGCCAGTTGCACAGATCCTTCGCCGCAAAGAACGCCGCTCAGGATGACAATGTCTTGCGACGCTCATGGTCCTCACCCGCGCTAAACGCCGCGCTTCCCGTTGCCCGAAAAATACCCAGAAAGCGCCTGCCCGGTATACGACTTCTTCACCTTGGCCACCGACTCCGGCGTGCCCTGGGCCACGATACGCCCGCCATCTTCGCCGCCCTCAGGACCCAAATCAATAATCCAATCCGCATTCCGAATCACATCCAGATTATGCTCGATGATGATGATCGAGTTTCCCAGATCGGTCAATCGGTGTAGCACGTCGAGCAATTTTTTCACATCGTCAAAGTGCAGCCCCGTGGTCGGCTCATCAAGCAAGTACAGCGTCTTTCCAGTCTGCCGCTTGCTCAACTCGCGCGCCAGCTTGATGCGCTGCGCCTCGCCGCCGGAAAGTGTAACCGCTGACTGCCCAAGATGAATGTAACCCAGCCCCACGTCGACCAAAGTCTGCAGCTTCTGCTTCACCTGTGGGATGTTCTCAAGAATCGGCAGCGCGTCTGAAACCGGCATCTCCAGCAGATCGGCAATCGAGTATCCGTTGTACTTCACCGCCAGCGTTTCCGAGTTATAACGTCGCCCGCCGCAAACTTCGCACAAGACGTATACGTCTGGCAGAAAATTCATCTCGATCCGCCGCTGTCCTTCACCTTGGCAAGCCTCGCATCGCCCCCCAGTCACGTTGAACGAAAATCTCCCTGCCTTGTATCCGCGCTCGCGCGACTCGGGCAGCATGGCATACAAATCGCGAATTGCAGTAAACACTCCCGTATAAGTCGCCGGATTCGACCGCGGCGTCCTCCCAATCGGCGACTGATCGATGCGAATGACTTTGTCAATATGTTCCGCCCCCGCGATCGCCTTGTGCTCGCCCGCCTTCTCGCGCGAGCGGTAAAGCTGCCGCGCCAGCGCTCGATACAAAATGTCGTTCACCAACGTCGACTTGCCCGACCCCGAAACCCCCGTCACCACCGTCATCACGCCCAGCGGGAAAGTCACATCCAGATTCTTGAGATTATTTTCCTTCGCCCCCAGAATCGTCAGCCCCGCGCCATTTTTTTGCCGGCGCTCCGGCCGCATCGCAATCGCAACTCGACCCGAGATGTACGCCCCGGTCAGCGAGTTCGGATCGCGCATGATCTCGGTCGGAGTGCCGTGGGACACCAGTTTTCCCCCATGCCGCCCCGCGCCCGGCCCGAGATCGACCACATAATCCGCCCGCCGGATCGTCTCCTCATCGTGCTCAACCACCAGCACGGTATTGCCCAAATCGCGGAGATTCTCCAGCGCGTTCAGCAGCCGGTCGTTGTCCCGGTGGTGCAATCCGATCGACGGCTCATCCAGCACATACAACACCCCGCGCAGTTTCGATCCAATCTGCGTGGCCAACCGGATGCGCTGCCCCTCCCCGCCTGACAAAGTCGCCGCCGAACGATCCAGCGAGATATATCCCAACCCCACCGCATTCAGAAACTGCAGCCGCTCCACAATCTCATGCATGACGCGTCCGGCAATCGCCGCCTCGCGCCCCGCCAGCTTGATGCCCTGCGCCACTTCGAGCGCCCGCGACACCGGCATCGCGGTGAAGTCGGCAATCGACATGTCATTCACTTTCACCGCGATGCTCTCTGGCCGCAGCCGCCGTCCCTCGCACACCGGACACTCCGTCGCCGACATGTGATCCATCAGCCAGTCGCGGTAACCCTCCGACGTCGACTCCTCCAGATTCTGTTTCAGATATCCGAAGATGCCGTGAAAGCCTGTGCGTCCGCCACGCCCTGGCTCGCCGTTTAGCAGAAACTCTTGCGTCTTCTCCGGCAGCTTCTCAAACGGAGTGGTCAAATCGATTCCATACGCGGCGGCGACAATCTGCAACTGATGAATCAGATTCTGCGATGCCGATCCCGGCCCCAGCCCGCCCTCGAGCAACGGTTTCGACCAGTCGCTGATCACCTTCGCCGGATCAAAGTCGTACTTGCTGCCCAGCCCGTGGCACTCCGGGCAAGCTCCATACAGGCTGTTGAACGAAAACGACCGCGGCTCCAATTGCGGAACATTGATGCCGCAATCCGGACACGCCAGCTTTTCTGAATAAAGAGTTTCCCCTCCGTTGACGACCGCAACCTGTACCAGGCCGCCCGCCAGCTTCATCGCCAGCCCGACCGACATTTCCAGCCGATGCTCGATCCCCGCCTTCACCGGCAGCCGGTCAATCACGACCTCGATCGTGTGATTCTTGCGCTTATCGAGACTGATGGCGCCGACCGTATCGTCGTCCAGGCTTACCAGTTCGCCGTCCACGCGCGCCCGGGTGTAGCCGTGCTTGACCAGCGTCTCCATTTCTTTTTTGAACTCGCCCTTGCGCCCGCGGACAATCGGCGCCATCACCATCACGCGATCTTCCGGGGTCAGGGCCATGACCCGCTGGACGATCTGATCGGCCGATTGCCGGCTGATCGCCCGCCCGCACTTGGGGCAATGCGGCACTCCGATCGAGGCGAATAGCAAGCGAAGATAGTCATAGATCTCCGTGATCGTGCCAACGGTCGACCGCGGGCTGCGGCTGGTGGTCTTCTGCTCGATCGAAATCGACGGGCTCAGCCCATCAATCGCATCCACGTCCGGACGCTCCATCTGATCCAGAAACTGCCGCGCGTAAGCGGACAGCGTCTCCACGTAGCGCCGCTGCCCCTCGGCATAAATCGTGTCAAAGGCCAGCGAAGACTTTCCCGACCCGCTCAGCCCGGTCACCACCGTCAGCGCGTTGCGCGGAATCTCCACGTCGATGTTCTTGAGATTGTGTTGCCGGGCCCCGCGTACTGAGATCTTGGTAATAGCCATTTCGTTACTGGTCTAAAAAATGGAGTCAACTGCCCTTCCGTAATGTCGACAGGTCACCAGATGTGTCTGAAAGTAGGAGTGCGCAGCTCTACTCCGTATCTTAGTCGTCAATAGCGCAGAGCGTCAACGCGGGTAAATTGAAGGTTCGCACCGCTGACGACGAATACGGGAAACAAAAACACGTAGCCGCATTTTCGAGCCACGCATCTGATAAAGGCCACATTGACAGGGCTTTCATGGGGCTGGATCGAGAGAGTTGACGACTTAAGACGCTATTCACTAAGGCCGGATTTAGAAGGCCAATTTAAAGGTTGGACTCATCGTGACCGTATTCCTCATGCCCCTGATCCTCTTCTTCACCGTAGTCGCCTCGGTCGGACTCGGCGTCCTCGCCGCCTACCTCGCCATCACCGGAATCCTGCTCGCCTTTGGACGATCTCCCCGGCCTGAGCCGGTTCCTGCCCGGCCCCGCCTGGTCTTGGTCCCCTCGCAGAACCACGCCAGCGGCGACTAATCGACTAATCTCTGTCTCCAAGTAAGGCTCATGGGGTCCCCAGATGCTTTCGTTCCATGGCCCCCTCGCTTTGCCGTGCCACGGCGGACAGTGTGTCCGCTCCTGCGCATGTCGCTACTGAACCCAGCACGAATCTCCTCTTGACAGGGAACCTTGTCCTCTATATATTACCGTTAAGTTATGGAACTAATTAGTTATGAAAAGACCGACCGGCTTGACGCTACCTTCGCGGCGTTAGCCGATCCCACTCGCCGCGCCATCCTGGCCCGCCTTGCCTCCGGCGAGGCCTCAGTCGCCGAATTAGCCGCACCCTTCGCCATGACGCAGCCCGCGATCTCAAAGCATCTCCGCGTGCTGGAGCGCGCCGGGCTGATTTCCCGGGGACGCGATGCCCAGCGCCGTCCCCGCCGTCTTGAGGCCGCGCCGCTCGCTCAGGCCACTGAATGGCTGGAACGCTACCGCCAGTTCTGGGAAGAGCAATTCCAGCGCCTCGATGCCCTGCTCGTTGATTTACAGAAGAACGATCTTCAGAAGAACGATCTACAGAAAACTGATCTGCTGAAAAGCGAAATGCAGCCGAATCAAGAAAAATCCTCCCATCCAAGCCCAGTTTCGAAACCCGAAGGAGATCAGAAATGACCACCACCAAAACTCTGCAAGTGTCCGCCCGCGGCGATCGCGAGATCGTCATGAGCCGCGTTTTCGACGCTCCCCGCACCTTGGTTTGGGATGCCTTGACTAAGCCGGAACTGCTCAAGCGCTGGCTCTATGGCCCGTCAGACTGGTCCATGCCGATTTGCGAGTTTGGCCAGAAGGCGGGAGACCACTATCGCTACCTGTGGCGCGGCCCCAAGGGTGCCGAGATGGCAGCCGGAGGAATCATCCGCGAAATCGTCCCTCCCGAGCGCATCGTGGTCACCGAAAGATTCGACGACCCCTGGTATCCGGGCGAAGCCATCGGCACCATCATCCTGATCGAGCAACACGGAAAAACCACGCTCACTCAGACGCTCTTTTACGAGTCGCGCGAAGCCCGTGACCTAGTCCTCAAGTCAGGGATGGAGACTGGACTCGGCATGAGTTACGACCGCCTGGCCGAGATGCTGACCGCGAACGCGGTGAAGTAACTTTCGCCGCATTCCGCCAATCCTGGCAGGGGGTTCCTTCGTGTCCTCAGTGGTAAATGGTTCCTCTTCCGCGGCGGATCGAGCGATGTCAGATTTTAGCGAGTCCTGAACGAGAAGCCACGCCAAAAGTGGTAGCATTTTCTTGAAGCGTCGTTCCCCTCGGCTGCGCATGTCCTTCACTCGCCTCATTTCGATGCGAACCGCTTGCACGCTCTTGTCTCTGGCTCTCGTCGCCCCCACAGCGCCAGCCGCTGAGCCCTCCCCGTGGCTTGAACTTCACTCCTCGCACTTCACAGTCATCACTGATGCCGGCGAGAAACGCGGCCGCGAGGTCGCCCTCCGGTTCGAGCAAATGCGGGCCGTCTTCGCCACCCTGCTCGGCAAAGACCGTCTCAGCCAGCCTGTGCCGCTGACCATCCTCGCCTTCAAGAGCGACAAAACGTACTACCAGCTTGCGCCCCTGCGGAACGGCCAGCCCATCGACGCACCCGGTTTCTTCCTTCCCGGTGAAGACCAGGACTTCATCGTGCTGAACCTGTTCGAAGACGAACCCTGGCGCGCCGTCGCCCACGACTTCGCCCACATGCTGCTTAACTACAACTACCCCCCAGCTCAGGGATGGTTCGACGAAGGCCTCGCCGAATATTTCAGCTCCATCCACGTCGACAACAGGGATGTCGACATCGGCGGCGACCCCGAGCTTCAGCCCGCGGTCAAGGAAGACCTGCTCGGCAACCAGCTCGAAACCCATCCTCCGCAATCGCTCACCGAATTGCTCGGCGCGCAGGTCTGGATCTCGCTTTCCGACCTGTTCACCATGAAGCATGACACGTCCACTTACACCGAAGGCACGCACCACACCCTCTACTACGCCGAATCGTGGATGGTCATGCACTACCTGCTCCACGAGCAAAAGCTTTCCGAGACCGGAGCCTATTTCAACTTAGTGCTGAACCAGAACGTACCCGTCGAAGATGCGATTCAGAAGGCCTATGGCATGTCCGCGCTGCAATTGGAACAAGCCGTGAAGAATTACTTCCACGCCCAGAACGCCCTGATCACCGCGCTCGACACCGTGCGTCAGAATCCTACCGCCACCAACCCCGCCAGTTCCCTCCAGGCCTATCATTTCCCTGTTCCCGTGGGACCTGACGATTCCGCCATCACTTCGAAGACTCTGCCCGAAGACGATGCCCGCGCCATCTACGCCGCGGTGCAGACTCGCATCCCCGACCGTCGCGAGACCGGATTGAAAGACCTGGAGGCTCTGGCCACCGCGCCCACTCCCACCGACATCAAGTTGGCAGCGAAAGCCCAATCGGACGCCAAGAGGGAAGATGCGAAGAAGGATAAAGACAAGAGTTCCGGCGAAGACGAACTACTGCCCACCACCGCCGTGGGCAACGAAGTCGCGCATCGGATGCTCGCCTGGGACGATATCCAGCACAACCAATTCGAGCCGGCGTTGACCGAACTCGCCGATGCCGCTGCCCTCGATCAGCGCGACATGTGGGTCCACTACTACTTGTCGGTCCTCAAGTTTCGGATGGCGCAGACCCAACATACCGAAATGCAAGGCCTGGCCAACATGATGCAGGATCTCAAGGGCGTCCTCGACTGGTATCCCGAGTTCGCCGACGCCTACGATCTGCTGGCTCTCGCCCGCAATGAAGGTGGAGGTCCAAGCGCCGCCATGCAATCCGAGCGCGCCGCCATCATGTTGAGCCCGCGCAACGAGTTCTATCTGTATCATCTCGCCCAGATTTACATTGGCGACAAGAAACCGGAAGCCGCCGAGGCTCTGTTTGCCCGCCTCAAAGCAAGCTCTAATCCGCAACTCGCCGCACTCGCCCGCGAACAACTAGACCAGGCCGCCGCCGAGCACAAATACGGCATCCCGCTGAATGCCGCCGACGCACAGCCGAAATTCACTCCTCAGAAATCGCCCTTCGATGTGCTCGAGCAAGACGCCGCCAGGCGGGCCGCCGAAGAAAAAGCCGAACAAGCCAAAGCGGCGGAAAATAATCATCCCGCGAGATTCTTTCAAGGACGCCTCCTCGCCGTCGATTGCTCGCAATCTCCCGCGGCCATTCTCACCGTAAGTTCCGAAGGCGTGGTGCTTAAACTCCGCGCCGACGATTACAAGTCCCTGCTGCTCATCGGCGCCGATCACTTCTCCTGCGACTGGAAAGACCGCCAGGTGAGCGTGAACTACAAACCCGGCGGCCTCGCCGACGGAGACCTGGTGTCGCTGGAAATGCGGTAATGCTCGTCTGTCGCTCTCCCCTTGTCATTGGTCGTCAAACCGCCTTCTATTGGCCCGCTCAGGCCGGCCACCACAACTTCACAGGCGAGGCCACCCTGGTTTCCGATCGCCAACTAACCGCTCCATAAGACGCCTTCATCGAATACGCCGGCGATTTCCCGGAAGCCGGCGGCTCACGCCAGATCCTTCACTTCGGGAGCTCCTATAAACTCCGCCCCCGCCACCAGATCGACTTCCAGATCGCAGCCGGTCTCTCGCACTCCGCGCCCCATATGTATGTTGGAGCCGGCTACTCATTTCTGCTCCACGTCGCCAAATAGCCTCGGTTTGTCACCGCGAGTAACGAAGAGGTTGTCATCCAAAGGGGTTGCCATCCTGAAGTGGCGCTCTTCGCCGCGAAGGATATATGCAATTTGTCGGCACAGACGATTCGCCTCGGCCCAGCACGCGGCTAGCATGACAAGTGCGTCGGAATCTAAGGGAGGGTCAAGATTGATCCTCAGGCGCTACCCAAAACACAAGCCCCTTGCGCCTTTTCCCCGCCGAGCGCACAATCTACAGTTGATGAAAATCGGCGATCGGGCTGACCACAGCCCCCGATGCCCAACCGCCAAGGAGTTCCCATGAAGTCCCACATGATGAAGTCCCACTGGTTTCTAGCCCTGCTTCTTTCTTCGCTGCTGGCGCTTCCCGCCCTGGCGCAGAGCAACTCCACTTCGAGCGCTTCCCAAACCGCTTCCTCGTCCTCGAGCGAGGCCGTCGAGCCCATCCCCTCTCCGGTCACAAACGATTTCTGGGACGGCGACGATCCCAACCTCGTCAATCTGGTCACTCATCCCTTTGCCAGCAAGAAATACGTGCAGCGCCTGACCCGCCCCATTAAGGATCGTCTCAACGAACTTGAAGAGATCAACTCATCCGACTCTACGGCCATCAAAGACATTGACGCCCGCTCCCAGCACGGCATTCAGCTTGCGTCGGAAAAGAGCAACGTCGCCGACCAGCATGCCAGCGATGCCGCCAACCGTGCGCAGCTGGCGCAAACCGCCGCCACCGGCGCTTCCGCCCGCGTCTCCACCGCCGAGCAAATGGTGGGCAGTCTCGACCAATACAAAACCAACGCCCAGACTGAAATCCTTTTCCGGCCCGGCCAGACCGTGCTGAGCAAGCAAGCCAAGGACGCGCTTGACCAGATGGCCGCGCCCCTCAAAGATCAGCGCAGCTACGTCATCGAGGTGCGCGGCTACTCGGTCGGGAGCGGCCAGTCCGCTATCGCCGCCTCGCAAAAAATCGCCGACTCCGTGGTGCGCTATCTGGTCCTCACTCACAATATTCCGGTCTACCGCATCTACACGCTGGGCATGGGCAACGTTCCCGCCTCCGATGACACTTCCAGGCACGCCAGAACCCGCGTCGAAGTCAGCCTGTTGCGAAATGACCTGATGAGTTCAGCGCAGCGCTGAAATCGCCGAAACGGCTGGGTGGAATCCCCGTAAACCCACAATCACGAAAGTCACGAAGGGCCACGAAGGAATTCAAGGGTTCCTTCGTGTGACCTCGTGGCCTTCGTGGTTGATGGATTCGTCGCCTCCGCTCGAATCACCACCTGCCCATTTCGCTCGGAGGCACAGATCGACCTCGGAATAGGTGTACAATCGCTGGCCAAGTCCGCAACGGACAAGGGGAGGTCGAACCCGCATGAATTGGAAAAGCAGATTTGCTCTCGGCGTACTCACTGCCCTCGCCATGATGGCCGCAACCTATCTCCTGCCCAGAGGAGGCGCTGTGCGCGAAGCGTCCCTGGTGGAGTTCCCCATGACGGTCGGCGTCTGGGCGATTTTCGTATTGCTCTTCGTGAAACTGAAATAGAAGCCAGCCGCTCTTTTGAGTCTGCAGACGAATCGTCAAATAACCCCGTCAGACAGCGGCAGGGAACAGGCTTGAAGACCGACGGACTTCCCACGTCTCTTTGGGTGAGGGTGACGATGCGATGGAACTTTTTAGTTTCCTGCGCTTGCCTTTGAGATCAACCACTAACGTCCTGGCGGCGTATCTTGGTTCTGGACCGCAGAAGTGCTGCTGGAGAGAATGATCTGCTCCTCGTCTCCCGTCCGAACCTGCTGATAAAAGTTCCGCAACCCTCTGTAGTACCTACTGTCGAGCATTAGCGCGTTGATCATCAGTCGCCGCGACAGATGCAGGGAATTGTTTGCATTCTGAGCTTCTGAACGGTATGCGCACACCTTGCCGTCAATAAGCTGAAGCTTGGGTAGAGCGCTCACCTGCCAGTTTGATGGCAACTCGAGCGTCACGTCATCCAAATCTTCATAAGCGTAGTGATAATAGATGGGATACGTGCGGGTAGTTTGTTCAAAGACGTGCTTCTCCGACCCACTGAACACCCCCACAGGCAGGATTGACCGATGGCCCGCCGCTGCTGCCCACCCCGGGATTTTGACTTGGTACTCCGCGATCAAAGTCTGAGAAGAACTGGTCCAATCCGGCTTGTTCGTCAGTTCAACTTCTGCGGTTGACGGAATATATTCCTTCATTTCACGCTCAAGAAACTGTCTGCGAGAGGCATCGTCCTGTTCGCGCTCCTCAATACGACGCCCCAACGCGGACAACCCCTTAAATGTGACCGTGACCTTTCCTTCCAAAGACCCGGAGTCATCCAGAAGGAGCGTCGCCTTACGCTCCACGCCGGATGCAGAAGCCTCCGATGCACTTGTAACGACCCACGTCCCGCCATCCTGGTCTAAACTTAGCCCCGAGACGCCCGTCTCCGGCCACGGCAGCAGACCGAAGGGAGCGAACGCAACGCCGGGAGCCAGATAGATCTCCTTACCCTCGAGTCTGACTTGCACGACCCCGGCATCCAGTTCGGCCGGGTTCATCAGTTTGCGATTGAAAAAATATCTGTCTCGGGTCGAAACCATGACCGGAGCGGCGTCGAACCCAACTGCCCGAACGAGGGCGAGAAACAGCCAGTCGATTTCCGTGCTGTTCCCGTAACCTCGCTTCCACACGTCCTCGACGCTCTCAAGTCTCTTCAGGCTCTCACGCTCGATCTCTTTCCGCGTTTTGGATTCTTCGTAGCTAAGATTTCGCAGGCTCTGGCACCGCAAATAAATCTTCTCAAGTTTCTGCCGCGGCGTATCCGAAGGCTCGACGATTTGCGCAACCGCCTGTTCCATTGCCTTGCGCTGGTCGATAAACAGGCTTATTACTTTGTACTGCGCCCTTGCCACTTCATTCCAGAACCTGTCGGGATCCATTTCGACGCTACGCGTATAGGTGAAATCCACGCGATATTTGAATTCGTTTACCGGGGGCATATAGTCCTCGATTTGGAACGCAGGCACATTCTGCGTTTCCAAACGAACGATATGATGGTCTTCAGCCGGAGGAGACGTTCCTTCGGGCAGCCCGTGCGGCCACGATGTTTTCAGCGCATATCGACTACTGGGGTGAAGGGAGAATTTCGCCTCCTTTGTGAACAGTTCTTCGCTGAGGAGCCATTCCGAATCGTAAATATTGCCCTCTGGCAGGACGCGCTCGTAGCGGTATTCGATAATGCTTCCGAGTTCGACATCTGGCATGGCAAATGTCTTTACCAGTACCTGCACTCCCTTCGCCTTGACAATCATCTTGTCGAACACTTGGCCGTCGAAGTTGATGATCTTGCCGTCGGAGTGGACCGTACGTGCTCGAATATCTTTAATATTGCCGAAGCCTTTTATAAACGGAATCTCAATGTTGGCGTACTTTCGGCCCTCCTCGGTAAAAATCTTGATTCGGGCATAATCGTTTTCGTGGTTCTGGGCGTCATCCCTGTCCACCTGCCGGTAAAGATAGATAGCCGGGGCTCCGGGAGCCTTTGGCTCGCTCGTCATCTTCAATTCTTCCGGCGAGATCGGCTGCCAGTCGTCGCCAGGGCGGGCGAGTAGCGCCTGAGAGAATACAAACAACCAAACGCAAAGAACCAGGCTCATTCGACGAATAAGGTCACTCACCAATAGCCCCTGTGTTACCGAGGTGTCGGATAACCCTGCTCGGGCGGCGGCCCACCTCCGAGGGGAGACATCACCGAGCGAGCCAGAAAAGCAAGATACCACTAACGGAACACGGAGCACAGAGTCTTAAAAGTAACGGCACTTCGATATCCAGCAAAAAACCCTCCCGCTGGGATTCGGGAGGGTTTTCGAGTAGTTCGCAGGTTAGCGCGGACGGGTGCTATGCACGAACGACGTTTGCCGCCTGAAAGCCTTTCGGGCCTTTGAGCAGATCAAACTCCACAGTCTCGCCCTCGTTGAGGGTGCGGTAGCCGTTCTCCTGGATTGCAGAGAAGTGCACGAACACATCTTCCCCCGTGGAGCGCTGGATAAATCCATAGCCCTTCGCCCCGTTGAACCACTTGACTGTACCTTTCTCTCTCACGGATGAAACTCCTTTCACCAATCACGAAGAATTGTTCTTCGGCGTCTTCGATCGTTTCGCCCCGGTCGACCGAAGCCCCCTCAAAGAAGCCGCTAGAACTTTTGGTTGAGTCCTAAGATTGTGCGGAAGAAGAACTTCCAAAAACTAAGGACTCCTCAGGCCACCGCTGCGGTTTCTGTTCCGCGGCGGAAACTTTCAGAGCCCGGCAATTTGGCGCGTTCCAACCACACCCACAAACGTCAACCTCTACCCTTACTGGTCCCGCAACCGGACCAATTCCCGGTATTGAGCAACAGATAATAAGCACTATTAAAACGATTCGCAACTAGAATTTGAAGGGATTCGTAATATGACTGCCGGTCATTCTCGATAACTTTAACTTAGATAAAGAAATAACCCGGTAACCACCCCGCCAAACTAATGTTCCCCGCCCACGAGCCTGGTTCTAGCCCTCTGATAGGATGAATCCACCCTGTGACGACTCCCTCCACTCCAATGGTTCCCGCCAGCGGCAGCTCTCCTCAGCCAGCCTTGCGTGGCCCTCGTCGCCGATCTTCCGGCCTTGTCCGCTCCACCTTCAAATACCTCATGCGCACCGAAGTGCACACCTTCGCCTTCTCGGTCGCCGCCAATGCCATCCTCTCGTTCTTTCCCTTCGTCGTCCTGCTGATGACGCTCATCCGCCGCGTCTTCCATTCCCGCGTCATGTATGACGTGGTCCTGCAGCTTCTACGCGACTACCTGCCCGCTGGCCAGGACTTCGTCATCCGCAACCTCAACGCCATGGTCAACTCGCGCCAGCGTGTGCAGTTCTTTTCACTCATCATCTTGCTCATTACATCCTCGGGCGTGTTCCTGCCGCTCGAAGTTGCCCTGAACCGTATCTGGCGATTCGAAAACAACCGTTCCTATTTAGGCAATCAACTGATCTCGCTGGGACTGGCTTTCGCCTGCGGTGTGCTCGCGCTGCTGTCGATCGCCCTCACCGCCGGCCCAGTCGCCTTCATGGAGTTCTTATTGCGCGGCTACGGAACCGGCTTCGTGCGCGTGGTGGGATATGTCACGATGAAGATTCTCGCCATCCTGGCCAGCATCGCCATCTTCTTTCTCATCTACTGGCTGCTGCCCAATGGCAAAGTTCCGCCGCGTGCGGTGCTGCCCGCGGCCATCATCATGGGGTTGCTCTCCGAGGCCCTCAAGCAAGCCTACATCCTTGCTCTTCCCTGGCTGAATTTTCAGGAAGTCTACGGCCCCTTCGCGCTCTCGGTGAGTATGATGTTCTGGGCCTTCTTGTCAGGCCTGCTGCTGCTCGCGGGCGCGAACCTGTCCGCTGAAGAGCACCTGCAGCACTCGCTGTAAGTATCCAAGGTCAGCGCCAGAGGGCGACTCTCGAGGGGCAGTTGCTCGCAAGGTGCCCACGCATGCCAGATCCGGATCCATTCGTGATATCGCGACGTTTAGCCAGTCTGCAGCCCGTTGCACCTACGGCGGCATCCATTGCATAGTGAAGCGATGCCCGCCGAAACTCTCACGCTGCAAGGCAAACATGTTCGTCTTGAACCGCTCGATCACCGCCACGTCGACGGATTGGTCGCCGCTACGGCCGCCGATCCATCTCTGTACCAATGGACTCCCGCGCCTCAAGGCAGGGCTGCGGCCACGGCCTATATCGATACGGCTTTAGCGTGGCGCGAGGCTGGAACCGCGGTGCCGTTCGCGATCGTTCGGCTTGCGGACGACACAATCGTTGGCTCCACGCGATTTTGGAACATCGAGCGATGGGCATGGCCACAGGGGCATCCCTCGCACGGGCGCGACCTGCCCGACGTATGTGAGATTGGCTACACCTGGCTGACCCGCTCGGCAATCCGAACTGCTGCCAACACCGAGGCCAAGCTGCTCATGCTCACCCATGCCTTCGAAGTGTGGCGCGTGCTCCGCGTCTGCTTTCACACCGACGCGCGCAACCAGCGCTCCCGCAATGCGCTCGAACGCATCGGCGGAAAATTCGAAGGAATTCTCCGAGCCCACCGCATGGCCGTGGACTTTATTCCCCGCGACTCGGCCCGCTTCTCGATTGCGGCGGCAGAGTGGCCCGCGGTGAAGCAGCGGTTGATTCAGTTCGTCGATCGACTGTGAGATACCGCTCATGCGGTCTGATTTGACTCAATTCCTCTTACTCGGCTAGCCTCAAGAGTCCGAGTCCGATCTTTCCTCGTCCTCGGCGTGCTCAATCCGCATGCGATCCCTCCCCAAATCATGCATTCCTCCCAAGTCATGCATTGCTTCCAAATCATTGATTGCCTTGCTTGTGGCTGGGCTGGCCGGAGTTCAACTGTCGGCAGCGACGCGGCCTGTGCCCGCCGAGCACGGCATGGTGGTCAGTGCGAATGAACTCGCGTCGCGCGCTGGAGTCGAGATCATGCAGGCTGGCGGCAATGCCGTCGATGCCGCCGTGGCCACGGGATTCGCGCTCGCAGTTGTCCATTCCGCCGCCGGAAATCTCGGCGGCGGTGGATTCATGCTAGTCCGCATGGCCGATGGCAAGACGCATTTTCTCGACTACCGCGAAAAAGCCCCAGCCGCCGCGACCCGCGACATGTATCTCGACGCCCAGGGCAACGTGATTCCCGGCGCCAGCGAAATCGGTTACAAGTCGATCGGCGTTCCCGGATCCGTGGCGGGCATGGTTTACGCCGAGCAGAAGTGGGGCAAGCTGACTCTGAAACAGGTCATGGCTCCAGCACTTAAGCTTGCGCGCGAGGGATATCCGCTGAGCTGGGAAGAGGCGCAGGATCTGCACGATGGCGGTCTGGCGAAGTTCGCCGAGTCGCGCCGTGTTTTTCAGCGCAATGGCGACTACTACAAAGCCGGAGACATCTTCCGCCAACCCGATCTCGCGCGCACCCTCGAACGCATCGCCGATAAGCCGGATGATTTCTACCACGGGTCGCTGGCGCGAGAACTTGCAGCTGCCATGCAAAAAGGCGGTGGCCTAATCACCGGAGAGGACCTGGCGCACTACGAAGTGAAAGAACGCGAGCCGGTGCGCGGCACTTATCGCGGATACGAAGTGATCAGCGCGCCGCCGCCGTCCTCCGGTGGCACAGTGCTGATCGAGTCCCTGAATATTCTCGAGGGTTATAACCTCGCTGACACGGGCGACCGGTCGGCGCAAACGATTCATACCACGATTGAGGCCTTCCGCCGGGCATTCTTCGATCGCGCCGAGTTCCTGGGCGATCCCGACTTCTCCAAAATCCCGGTAGCGCAGTTGATTGACAAAAAATACGCGGCTGCCTGGCGCGAAACCATCGATCCGGACCGGGCCAGTCCGAGCAGGGAATTAAAGCGGCCGGCAGTGTTCAACGAGCTCGAACAATATGCCGCGGAACATCCACCGACGGTGTCGCACGAGTCCAATCACACGACGCACTATTCGGTCGTCGATGCGGAAGGCAATGCAGTCGCGGTTACTACCACGATCAACGACTGGTTCGGATCGCGCGTCACTGCCGACGGCCTGGGCTTTCTGCTCAATGACGAGATGGACGATTTTTCCGCCAAGCCCGGCGTCCCGAATTCAGACGGTCTAATTCAAGGCGCAGCCAATGCGATTGGGCCCGGGAAACGGCCGCTGTCATCGATGACTCCCACGATTCTCGTTCACGGCGGCAGGACTGTTCTTGTCCTCGGTTCGCCGGGAAGTTCAAAAATCATCACCACCGTCGCCAACGTTCTGATGGGTGTCGTCGATTACGGGATGAACATTCAGGAAGCGGTGAACGCTCCGCGCTTTCATAACCAGTGGCTGCCCGACGTGCTCTATGTTGAGAAATGGTTCTCGCCCGACACTCTGAACCTGTTACGAAAAATGGGATACGACGTGCAGACCGGACTCTATAAAGGAGACACCTACGGATACTGGAGTGAAGCCGAGTGCATCGCGATTGATGAGAAAACCGGCGACCGGCTGGGCGCCAGTGACGGCAGAAGCAACGGCAAGGCAGTAGGATACTGAAGTACTCAGTACCCCGTACTCGGTTCCCGAAAGGCCTTTCTGAGTACCGAGTACTGAGTACTGAAAATGGGTTGGCAATTGTAAATCGACAATCAGCAAAGGGTTTGCATGCAGAAGGCGGTCTCAACCTACTTATTCGTGAAGGAGCGCCTGCATCCTGGCATCCTCGATGGCCTGGCACGCACCGGCGTGCAGGCGATTGAGATTTTCGCAGCGCGCCAGCATATCGACTATGCCAACCGCAAGGCGCACGTGAAGGAAATCGCCGACTGGTTCCGCGGCAGCGGCATTCCGCTGAACTCCGTCCACTCGCCGCTGTACGCCGACTATGAGTGGGGACGCGCCGGAGCCCCTCCCGTCAACGTCGCGTCCACCGATCGCGCCGCCCGCATCGAGGCCATGGACGAAATCAAACGGGCTCTCGAAATCGCTGAACAGATTCCGTTTCGTTTTCTCGTGCAGCATTTGGGAACCCCGAACGAAAGTTTCAACGAGAAGAAATTCGAAAACGCCATGACTTCGATCGAGCACCTGCGCGCTTTCGCCAAGCCGCTCGGGGTGCGCCTTCTGCTGGAAAACATCCCCAACGAGCTTTCCACTCCCGATAAGCTGGTGGAATTGATTCACGGCGCGCACTTCGACGACGTCGGCGTGTGCTTCGACTTTGGTCACGCCCATATCATGGGCTCGGTGCGCGAAGGATTCGAGATTCTGCGCAATCACATTTGCTCGACCCACGTGCACGACAACGACAAGATGAAGGACTCGCACCTGTGGCCGGGGCAGGGAACCATTGACTGGAAAGAGGCGATGGAGCTGTTGCGTTCGGCTCCGCAGACGCCGCCTCTGCTGCTGGAACTGGGTGAAGACGAGAAGCTAAACCCGTTGGAGAAGCTGGCAGAGGCGTTCGAGAAGTTGGAGACCACGTCGTAGCGCCGCCGCCCCGGCGGCTGTCTTGCGGGCGTTTCGCCCGCATCTGCGAGGGCAAGATGCCCTGGCGACGGCCGGCAGGATGCCGGCGCTACCCTAAGAAATCATGTCCTCACCCATCACCACCATCGCAGAAATTGGCAAGCACGAGGGCCAGGCCGTCACCATCCGCGGCTGGCTCTATAACCTCCGCGAGAGTGGCAAATTGCTGTTCCCGCAATTCCGTGACGGCTCCGGAGTCATTCAGGGCGTCGTGCCGAAGAACGCCGTTACGCCGGAAGTGTTCGATGCCATCAAGACGCTTACACAAGAATCGAGCGTAATTGTCGAAGGCAAAGTTCGCGCCGACAAGCGCGCTCCTGGCGGCTATGAACTCGATGTGGCCAACGTGCAAGTTGTGCAGCGTGTGCCGGAATCCGATCCTTACCCGATTACACCCAAAGATCACGGCACCGATTTCCTGATGGAGCACCGGCATCTGTGGGTGCGATCGCAGCGTCAGGCGGCGATTTTGCGCGTGCGCGCAGAAATCATCAAAGCGGCGCGCGACTTTTTCGACGAGCGCGGCTTCACGCTTACCGATCCGCCGATCATCACTCCGGCGGCCTGCGAAGGCACCACCACGCTCTTTCCGGTCGATTATTTCGAAGAGCAGGCCTACCTCACGCAGTCGGGCCAGCTTTACGTCGAAGCCACTGCGATGGCGTTGGGCAAGGTTTATTCCTTTGGTCCGACGTTTCGCGCGGAAAAATCGAAGACACGGCGCCATCTTACCGAATTCTGGATGGTCGAGCCCGAAGTCGCCTACGCGCAGCTCGACCACGTCATGGAGCTGGCCGAAGGCCTGATCAGCTTCATCGTAAAACGTTGCCTGGAAAAGCGCCGCGTCGATCTGCAGACCATCGGTCGCGACATTGCAAAGCTCGAAAAAATTGAGCCGCCGTTCCCGCGCATCAGCTATGACGACGCGGTTAAGAATCTGCAGGAGGGCCACGCCAAGGGCGCGCTCGAATCAAAGTTCGAATGGGGAGGCGACCTCGGCTCGCCCGACGAGACTTATCTTTCGGCACAGTTCGATAAGCCGGTCATGGTGCATCGCTATCCTGCAAAGGTGAAAGCGTTTTATATGGAGCCCGATCCGCAGCGGCCCGAGCTGGCGTTGTGCGTCGACGTGCTCGCGCCCGAAGGCTATGGCGAAATCATCGGCGGCTCGCAGCGCATGGCGTCGCACGAATTGTTGCTGCAGCGCATTCACGAACACGGCTTGCCCGAAGAAGCCTTCAAGTGGTATCTGGACCTGCGTAAATTTGGCAGCGTCCCCCACGGTGGATTCGGCATGGGCATTGAGCGCGCCGTCGCCTGGATCTGCGGGCTAGAGCACGTGCGTGAGACGATTCCGTTTCCCAGAATGTTGTATCGCCTTTACCCGTAGGATTGTCGAGTTGCGATTGCCGATTTTAAATTTGAAGGCAACGTGGCGGAAATCGGTAATCGACAGTCGGCATTCGAGAATTTCCTGACCTATGACCACATCGTCAGCCTCTATGAATATCTCTCCCCGAAAAATCCGCGTCATCGGCGTTCCGCTCGATCTCGGCCAGTCCCGCCGCGGAGTCGATATGGGGCCATCAGCCGTCCGCGTCGCCGGACTCGAAGCGCGTCTCGAAGCGCTCGGGCATGAAGTCGAAGATGGCGGTAATGTTGCCGTTGCCATTCCGGAGCAGAAAAAAGAAGGCGCTGCCAACGCAAAATATCTGAAGGAAATCACTGCCACATGCACCAAGACGGCCGAACTGGTGCTGAAAACGTTGGAGGCGGGTAAGATTCCCCTGGCGCTCGGCGGCGATCATTCTATGGCGGCGGGCACGGTCTCAGGGGTGGCGGAATTTTATCGCCGGCAGAACCAACGCGTCGGCCTGATCTGGATCGACGCTCACACCGACATCAACACACCCGATTCCTCTCCCAGCGGCAACGTGCATGGCATGCCGCTGGCTGCTCTGATGGGATTGTGGTCCGGGGACTTGGCGAACATTTACGACTTCTCGCCTAAGGTGCAGCCGGAAAACTGCGTGCTGGTCGGGGTGCGCGACATCGACGCCGTCGAAAAAGAAAACGTGCGGCGCGCCGGCATCGGCGTCTTCACCATGCGCGACATCGACGAGCGCGGCATGCGCACGGTAATGGAAGAAGCTCTGCGCATGGCCGGACGCGGCACCGCCGGTTATCACATCTCGCTCGACATGGATTGGGTCGATCCCGAAGACGCGCCCGGCGTCGGCACTCCGGTCCGCGGCGGCGCAACTTACCGCGAGGCGCATCTTGCGATGGAAATCATCGCCGACCACGGCCGCATGTTGAGTTTCGAGATCGTTGAAGTGAATCCGGTAATCGACGAGCATAATCGGACTGCCGATCTGGCGGTGGAATTGGCTTTGTCCGCGTTCGGCAAGAAAATTTTATGACTTCCGCGTACCAACCATGCGATTGACGGCGAACTTCACTCCCGTCCACACTGTTAGATCACGAACCCGCAGATCCAAGAATACGGATTGTGAAAAGGTCCGGTCATGAAAAAGCTTCGCGTCGGCATCCTGTTCGGCGGCCGCAGCGGCGAGCACGAGGTTTCGCTGCTCTCTGCCGCCTCGGTTCTTAACGCCATCGATAAAGATAAATACGAAGTCGTTCCCATCGGCATCACCAAAGACGGACGCTGGCTCACTGCCGAACACGCCGAAAATCTGCTGACTGGCAAGCTCGTCATCGAACCGCGCCATCTCCGTGCTGGCGACCCTGAGACCACGCCTGCGGCCGCCGTGCTGGCGCAGGGCGAGTCGGTGGTCGTTCCCCCGGAGCCGGTGCATCGGGAGAGCGGTCTGGTTCCGTTTCAAACCGATGCGACGCTCATGCGCCGCGCCAGCGACCGCGCTATCAATGTGGATGTCATCTTTCCCGTGCTGCACGGCACATTCGGCGAAGATGGAACCATCCAGGGCCTGCTCGAGCTCGCCGACATCGCATACGTGGGCGCGGGGGTGCTCGGTTCCGCCGCCGGCATGGACAAAGACATCATGAAATCACTATTTCTCGCGGCCGGGCTGCCGATCGTGAAGCACGTCACCATCTTGCGCAGCGCCTGGGAACAGCACGCAGAGAAAATCGAGAAGCTGGTCGCGGGCAAGTTGAAATATCCCGTGTTCGTCAAGCCTGCGAATCTGGGATCGTCGGTCGGCATCAGCAAAGCCCACAATCGCAAAGAACTTGGGCCCGCGATTGAAGAAGCCGCCAGGTTCGATCGCAAGATTGTCATCGAGCAGGGAGTTGGCGGCAAAAAAGAAAAAGCCCGCGAGATCGAGTGCTCAGTCCTGGGCAACGACGAACCCGTGGCCTCCGTGCCGGGAGAAATCGTCCCCGGCAAAGAATTTTATGATTACACTGCGAAGTATCTCGACGAAGGTTCGCAGCTGATCATTCCCGCGAAACTCACCAGAGCTCAGACCCAAAAAGTTCAGGAGCTCGCCGTGAAAGCGTTTCAGGCGGTCGATTGCTCCGGCTTGGCACGAGTCGATTTTCTGATGGAACCGGGCAAGGGCGGCAAGATCTATTTGAACGAGATCAATACCATGCCCGGTTTCACCTCGATCAGCATGTATCCCAAGCTGTGGGCGGCTTCCGGCCTCGACTACGCGGATTTGATTGACCGCCTGATTCAACTCGGCATCGAGCGGCACGACGACAAGAAGAAGAATCAGTACAGCCGGTGAAGAGATTGCGGCATTGGGATGATTAAGTCATTGAGTCATTTAGAAATTCACGACGGCCGTTCTTGAAATCGCTCAAGAGCCCGATGATTCAATGACTCAATTCCCCGCGGCCTTCTCCATAAACGCCGCCTCATCCGCTTTCATCTTCTTCAGCCCATCCATCGGCAGATACACCATGTGCCCGGCCTCATACGTCGCAAACGAAATGTTGTCGCGATATTTCTGCGGCAGGTTGAGGTGATCGATCGTGTAATTCGCCGCGTAGTACGGTGTCGCCAGATCGTAATAACCTTCCATCACCAGAATCTTCAAATACGGATTCTTCACCATCGCCTGCCGCAGCGCCGAAGCAGTATCCGGAAATCCCTGCTCGCCTGCCGATCCCCAATCCCATGCAGCGCCTGATCCGCGCGGCACGCGCACGTCATACGGGGTGTCCACCTTGTAGTCCAACTCGGTGCGCAGGTAGTTGTTAAACCCTGACGTAAACGGCGGCCCCGTCTCCGCGCCCGTCGGATCGTAAAACGGCGTGTCCAGCAGCCCGTTTGGATCGGGTCCCGTAAACCTTGCATCCAGCCGTCCGATGCGCAGCTTCTGATCGATCAACAGATAGTGGGTGAATTTCTGAACATTGATGCGCAGGTTGGCTTCGTCGATCACTTCCTTGCTCAGCCCGGTGAAGCGCGCCAGTTGATCGATTACGTTCTGCCGCTCCTGGGGTGTGAGCGAATCGCCCTTGTCGAGCGCCTGCTCGTACTCGGTCGAGGCCCATTGCTCGGCCTGCTTTCGCGCGCGCGTCATATCCTGCGCCAGATCGGGCGCTAGCTTGTGATGATAGCCGGCGATCATGGTGTACGACGGAATCAGAAAAATGTACGGTTGATCGTTCGTGAAATTTTCGTCCAGGGTTTCGAAATTCAGCACGGTCGAGAGCAGCGTGATGCCGTTAAACGAAATGCCGCGGTCGGCGAGATATCCCGCAATTCCGGCGGATCGTGTTGTGCCGTAGCTTTCTCCGAACAGGAACAGCGGCGACGACCAGCGCTCGTTGCGGCTGATATAGAGCCGGATAAATTCGCTGAACGCTTCAATGTCTCCCTTCACGCCGAAAAATTTCTTGAACATCTCGGCATCGGCCGCCCGGCTGAAGCCGGTGCCGATCGCGTCGATCATCACCAGATCGCTCTTGTCCAGAATCGTGTAAGGATTGTCTTCGATGTGATACGGGGCCGGAGGCATGAATCCGTCCGGCTGCAGCACGACTCGGCGCGGCCCTAGCGCGCCCATGTGCAGCCAGAGCGAGGCCGATCCCGGCCCACCGTTAAAAGCGAACATCAACGGACGTTTCGCCGGATCCTGTCCATCCAGCGTGTAGGCCACGTAAAACATTTCCGCTTCAATCCAGCCGTCGCCTCGCTTGATCGGCAGACGCCCCGCCGTGGCCGTGTACTTCAGCAGCTTTCCGTCGACGGTGATCTGATGATGCGTCACCACCGGAGCGGTTTCCGTCATGTCGTAGTGTTCTTCTTTATCTTTCCCCGTGTCGTTCGAAACCTCATGCGCCGCAGGTTTTTGCTCCGCCGCGTCGGGCTTGGCAGGGCTTTCCGTCGCCTTCTCGGCAGATGCCGCGGCCTGTTTACTCTTCGTGGGAGGTTTAGGAGCGTCCGATTGTTGCGCCACCGCGGCGCCGCTGGCTGACATGACAAGCACGACAAGAATGATCAAGACTTTCCCGAACATCGGGAGAACGAATCTCATGATTGATCCCCAGGGGCAGATTTTCAGATGCGAATTTCAGCTCTGGAAGCGCGAGAAATTGTACACCTTGGGCAATCGGGCCCTCGTTTGGGCAATTATATACTTGACATACCGTAAGAATCATGCGATATTCATTGCATGGAAAGCCTAAACACACTCCAAGAAGCGATCATTCACTTTGCTAGTTATGAGAACTGTCATGCGCTCATGGTACAGCTCCGATGGCCGGACGGCAAAGTGAAGTGTCCGCGCTGTGGCGCTGAGAAAGTCACCTTTCTCAGTAAGGCCCGCGTCTGGAAGTGCTACGCCGGGCATCAGAGTCCGACATTTTCTCTGAAAACTGGCACGCTCTTTGAGGAATCGCCGCTCGGCCTTGACAAGTGGCTCCCGGCGCTGTGGCTGGTAGTGAATTGCAAGAACGGCATCAGTAGTTGCGAACTGGCACGCGATCTTGGGGTTACCCAAAAGACCGCATGGTTCATGGCACACCGTCTGCGCTTTGCTCTGACTGAGGGCGGATTTGGATTGCTCTCTGGCGAAGTCGAAGCGGACGAAACTTTCATCGGCGGCAAAGCGCGGAACATGCACGTCAGCGAGCGCAAGCGCCGGATTACCGGAACTGGCACCAAGGACAAAACCGCCGTCATGGGTATCCTCGAACGCGGCGGCAAGGTTCGGGCAACCGTTGTTTCGAATCGCAAGAAGCACGCGCTGCAAACGGAGATCCGCAAGCATGTCGAAGCTGGCGCGGCCCTCTACACGGACGCGCTGCTTTCGTATGAAGGATTGGCCACAGAGTATGCGCATCAGGTGGTAGATCATGCGGTTCAATATGTGGATGGCAAGGTTCACACTAATGGCTTGGAGAACTTCTGGTCGCTTCTCAAGCGCGGAATTGCCGGAACTTATGTAAGCGTGGAACCGTTTCACCTTTTCCGTTACCTCGATGAGCAAACTTTCCGCTATAACAATCGGAAACACATGAACGACTTTGATCGTTTTCGCTTGGCGCTTTCTCAGATATCCGGGAAGCGACTAACCTACAAGCACCTGACCGGAAAAGAAATCGTGCCATCTCCCGCACTAACAGTGAACTGAAGCGACCGAATAGAGGAAAGCGAAAGGCCAGTTAACCCTTTCGGGTGGCTGGCTTCTTTCTTTTGCGATGGGGTTTGCTGAATGGGTTCGGCACTGAATCTTTTGGCACTTGGAGCACCGTCTTAAGCGCGCGGAGGAACCGTTCTCCTGCTTGCGGCCCTTCCTCCATCTTGGGATGAGGCTTCATCGTCTCCATTATCCCATACACGGAAATTCTGTGGGGATGCCTAGTGGTAATGGATACGTGCCCCGACGCTTTCCAATCTCGCGGCAGTTTTAGGCTGTCCGAAAGGAACATCACTTCTCGCTGTTTAGACCGCGTCTGCGCGGTATAGTGCAAAGCGTATCGAAGGCGACGGTGATGATATAGACTATGACGCACGGCGGCGTAATCGTATGTTACGACCCATGGTTGTTCCAACAGGGTAATACGAGCCGCTAGCTTTCGATGACCTTCCAGCGTGTAATCGTTGAGATATAAGTCCTTCCCGTTCTCGATATATGGCGGATCGAAAAATGCGAAACTGTTCTTACCGAGAGTCGGAATTACACGATCCGTAAAATCGAAAGCGTCTTGCTGGTAGAGTTTAATTCGGCTCGCATATCTGCCGATCTTGCGAATGCGCTCGATAAGTTCGCCCTTATTGAACCTGACATCAAGCGACCATTCTCCTGCTTGTTCCTTCCCGCCTATCACGCCGCCTGCAACAATGCCGGACCGGTTCGTCCGATTGAGGAAGAGAGTAGCAAAACCTAGATCGCTAAGATCGGCTGAATCTCTTTGGTCGTAGATGGCACGCTGTCTGCGCCATTCAGTCATCGTGACCCTGACGCGCTGAACCCTACGGCACAATTCGGAGGTATCGTTTAGAGCTGCCTGCCAGAATGCGTACACGGGACGACTGAGATCGTTGATATGAATGGTTGAGGCGTATTCCTCGAAGAGCAGCGCGAGGGCAATCGCCGATCCGCCCGCAAAAGCTTCAGCGTACTGCACGTCTCGCAAGGCGTTTTCTTCAAGTAAGCGCATCACTACCGTCGCAAGGCGACGCTTCCCGCCTGGATAACGTAGTGGTGTGTAAAAGGGCATTCGGCAGTGGCAGTCTACCGGAACTCAAATCATTTGGCCAGCATTTTCTCTCATGGCCAGACTGCTCTCAGAAAAGGCTCGAAACCAAGCCATGCAGCGCGCAGATCGGTAGGAGTAGGAACCATTAGCCAGTTGTGGACATATTCGTTCATCGTAACGACAGATGTAGCGAGAAACGATTGCCTGGCGCACGCCGCCCGAACGGGCGCTGCATCTTGGCGGGCCAATAGGTTCCCGGTTTCTAGGTGATCAACCACTTCGAGCAGCTTCTTTGACAAATGGAATCACGGTACGGCAAGTATATAATTACCCTCGTTTGACTCTCGGTTGCCGCTGTAGTGCGAACTTGAAGCGCAAATCGATCTTGACGCCAGCCAGCCGATTTTGTAAAATCAACCCACAAGTTCGCCTTGACATGAATTTGGCTTGGCGAACCTGAATTTCATGCAGAGTGGCTGAGGGACGAGCCCTGAGACGCCACGGCAACCGATCCGAGATCATATATCCCGGATGTCTGGTGCCAACTCTCTCCTGGAAACAGGGAACATGGGATTCGGCAAGCGCGCTGTATTTGCTTTCCGATAGCCTCTTTTCCTTTTCCTGGAAAAAGAGGCCTTTGCTTTTTGAGGCCAATTTTTCCGGCTCGTCGTCAGCTATTCGCCTGGTCTTCGAATTTACCGAAACGATTTCGAGTTTCGGATTTCGAGTCTCGGAATAAGAAAGCGAGTAGCCACATGTCTCACTACGAACTTCGGTGCCGCGAATGCGGAAGGACGTGGGGAAACCAGCCCCGCTCCATCTGCGACGACTGTTTTTCTCCTCTGGAAGTCGCCTACGACTATGACGCCGTCAAAGGGTTCATCAGCCGTGAGCGCATTGCGCAGAGGCCGCCGAACATGTGGCGCTACTCCGAGCTGTTGCCCCTCCCCCAGGGCTATGAACCGCGTCTGCCGGTCGGTTTCACTCCGCTGTTTCAGGCTCCGCGTCTCGCTGAGCGGCTGAGTGGAACCACCGCGGGCGCGGCGAATCTCTATCTCAAGAACGACGCTGTCTGTCTGCCCACGTTGAGCTTCAAAGACCGCGTGGTAGCAGTGGCGCTCTCCCAGGCTCGCGCCTTTGGATTTGATACGGTTTCGTGTTCATCGACCGGAAATCTAGCGAACGCCGTTGCCGCGCATGCCGCCCGCGAAGGCCTGAAAGCATGGATCTTCATTCCATCCGATCTTGAACCTGCGAAAATTTTGGGCACCAATGTTTTCGGCGCGAAAGTCGTCCGCATCGCCGGCAACTACGACCAGGTCAACCGCCTGTGCTCGCAGATCGCCGACGAGCATCGCTGGGGCTTCGTCAACGTCAACCTGCGCCCCTACTACGCAGAAGGATCGAAGACCGTCGGCTTCGAAATCGCCGAACAACTTGGCTGGCGTCTGCCTGACAACGTCGTGTGCCCAATGGCCGGCGGATCGCTGATCGTCAAGATCAAGAAAGCGTTCGACGAACTGATCAGACTTGGCCTGGTCGAAGCCAAGGAAGTGAAATTCTTTGGCGCGCAAGCCACAGGGTGCTCGCCGATTTCGACAGCGGTGAAAACCGGAAGCCCCGAGATCGAGCCGCAGAAGCCCGCAACCATCGCACGTTCGCTCGCCATCGGGAATCCCGCTGATGGGCACTACGCCATCAAGACAATTAAGAACAGCGGTGGATGGAGCGAAGACGTCAGCGATCCGGAAGTGATCGATTCGATCCGCCTGCTGGCCGAAACCGAAGGCGTTTTCACCGAAACCGCCGGCGGAGTGACGGTTGGAACCGCAGGCAAGCTGTATCGCCAGGATCGCATTCTTCCAGAAGAAACGACGGTGCTCTGCATTACCGGCAACGGACTGAAGACCACCGACGTGCTCGCCGGCGTTTATCAAACCGAGCGGCCGATCGCGCCGAAGCTGGTGGAGTTCGAGCACTACCTGCAGCAAACTCTACGGGTAGACGAAGTGCCCGCAGTCGTTGCCGCCGCGCAAGAAGCTGCGAGCGTGGGAGCATAACCCATGCCGATCACGGTGCAAATTCCAACTGCCTTGCGGCGGCACACGGCAGGCGTAGGATCGCTCACCTGCGCCGCGAAAGACCTCGGAGAGTTGTTCTCCGTCCTCGACGAAAAATTTCCCGAACTCAAGCCGCACCTGCGCGACGACAAAGGCGAAATCCGCCGCTTTCTCAATATTTACGTGAACGAAGAAGACATTCGCTTCCTGGGCGGCAAAACCTATGCCTTCCAGGAAGGCGACGAAGTCCTGCTCGTTCCTTCGATTGCGGGCGGCTCTCGATAACCTGCATCGCCGTCTAGTATGGCGTTGCCGGCACTTGGCCCGTCGGCAACTGCAGCGCCTTCGAGCGATCGATCACCCACTGCGGAAACGCTGGTGCGCCCTGAGGAATCTTTCCTTGCGTGATGGCCCAGTGATCGATCCAGCCGGTGCCTTCTTCTCCGACATAGGTGTCGGGCAGGCTGTAAGCCGAATCGCCCAGTGCATCTTCAAGTGTGATGAATCGGTATCCCCGCTTGCGCATCAGGTCAAGCAATTCTCCAATGTGGTCGGCTTCGAGATTGCTCGCATGCAGGAGCAGGATCTGCTTCGGTTCATATCCGACAATCTTCGCGGAAAGCTGCTCCGAGTAGGCAAACGCCGCATCGTGATACGCCAGATATTCCTTCACCAGCTTCTGCTCTAAGTCAGTGTCGTTGCGCTTCTTCGCATCTTCGTAGACTCCGGCAAACATCCAGTCCCAACCGTCGAGCGTAATCGGAGCGATGCGGTATCCGCGCTCGGCCAGAAAGGCTTCCGCCTCGCGGCGTGTGAGCAGGTCGCGTCCCGTATCGAGGTACGGGTGCCGGAAGTAGCGCAGCTTCATTTTGTGGGATGCGAGCAGCATGCTCGTCACCGTTTCCCCGCGAATGACGTCTTCCTCCCACGCCTTCAGCCCGACCTGATTTAGGGAACTGTGGCTGAAGGTGTGATTGCCCAGTTCAAATCCGTGGTCGAGCCACATTTGCAGAACCTTGATGCGCTCGTCCACTTCTCCGGGCCGGTAAAGCTTCTTTTCGTTCACGAATCCGACCACGGGAATCTTCCGGTCGCGCAGGGTGGTCAGAAGCTTTGTCGTCATCGCGGTGATTTCCGCTGCGGGCAGGCGGTCGGCCATGCCCGCCGGAAGATCGTCAATGGTGACCGCAACCTGCCGATCGGGGGCTTTCGCGGTCTGCGCCGTGCCGGGAATAATCGGCAGGAAAAGCGCGCCTGCGGCCGCTAACAGAATGGCTAAACCTTTCATAAAGCGAGACCTCCGTGAAATGCGGGAACGGAAAAGGTATCAGATTCCGGAGTGTCGCGGAAAACACTTTGTGCATCGGCATCGCTTGTGTATAATCTAACTAACCAGTTAATTAAGCATGTCTTCCCGCCCACAACGCGAAGAACTCCGACAGTTGCGTCAGCAGCTCCGCGAGCAGCTGCGCGAGCACCGCGACCAGATCCGGCAACAGCAGCGCGCGCTCCGCGAGCAAAGACACGCGTTCCGCCGCATGGGTTCCCGGGGGCAACCGGAAGAAAGCCGCGCCGCGATTCTGTACGCAGCGGCGCAGGAGTTTGCCGACCACGGCATCGCCGGAGCGCGGACCGATGCCATTGCGCGCGAAGCCCGCGTCAACAAGGCTCTGCTTTACTACTACTTCAAAGACAAGGAAACGCTTTACGGCGCGGTGCTCGACAATGCGTTTGCCGGATTGAAGGCCGCGGTGTTTGGGGTTCTCGAAAGCGATCTTGCTCCGCGCGAGAAAATCATTGCGTATGCCGGCGCCTATTTCGACTTTGTGGCCGCCAACCACAACTATCCGCGTCTCATGCAGCGCGAAATGATGCGGGCCAAGGAAGGCTCCTCGCCGCATATTGAACGGATCATCAAGAATTATTTTCAGCCGATCTTTGTGGGAGTAAGCAGCCTGTTGAGGAAGGGAATTGCCGAGGGCGAATTTCGCCCGATCGATCCCGTGCAATTCATCCCTTCGATGATTTCGATTATTGTTTTCTATTTCAGCGGATCGCCGGTGATGCGCAAGCTTTTTGGTTTCAATCCTCTTGCGCCCGACCGCATCGTCGAACGGCGTGCCGCCGTTCTGGATTTGATTTCCGCGGCCCTGTTCCGCGCCAAACCTAACGCCACGCAAGGAGCACGCTCATGAGCGCGCGCAACCGTTTTTTCATATTGCTGGGGATTATTTTTGTGATCGCCGCAGCCTACTACTACTTTTCCACCCCGCACTCGCCCGATCTCGACCTGATCGGGACCGTCGACGCAAATCAGGTGATCGTCAGCGCTCAGGTCGAAGGACGGATTCAAAAGTTGCTGGTGGACGAAGGCACTCCAGTGAAGGCCGGAGATCTGATCGCGGTGCTTGATCCCTCGGAATTGGAAGCGCAGGAGGCGGCAGCCGCGGCGAACATTGCCAGCGTTCGGCATAAAGTTTCCGAAATGCGGCACACCGAGAGGTCCACGACAGGCTCGACTTCGAGCGACGTAGCCAACTCCGAAGCCAAGCTTTCCTCGGCGCAGGCCCAGTTGCTCCAGGCGAAAGCGGCTCTGGAGCGCACCGAGAGCGACAGCCGGCGGACCATCGAGTTGGCCAAGGCCGGAGTCGCTTCCGATCAGGACCGGGTACAAGCCGAAACCAATCTGCAGGCCGCGCAGGCCACGGTTCAGGCGCAGGAGGATCTGGTCACGGCGGCGGAAGCCGATCTGCACTCGGCGATTGCCCGCACGCAACAGGCGAATGCCGCGAAAAGCACCGTGGCGTCGACTGAGGCGGATCTGAAAAATGCCGTTGCGCAGAAGAATCAGGCCGAGGTTCGGCTGGGCTACACCAACGTCTATGCTCCGGTCACCGGAACGGTTTCGGTGCGCGCCGCGAGGCAGGGAGAAGTGGTCAACATCGGAGCGCCTATCGTTACCATTGTCGATCTCAACGACACCTGGGTGCGGGCGGCGATTCCCGAAACTTACGCGGATCACATCGGCTACGGGGATGTGCTTCGGGTACGCCTACCTGGGGGAACGATTACCAGCGGAAAAGTTTTCTTCAAGGGAGTAGAAGGCGACTTCGCCACGCAGCGTGACGTGAGCCGGATGAAGCGGGACATCAAAACCATCGTCCTGAAAGTTCGGCTCGACAATCCCAAGGGCGCGTACATCCCCGGCATGACCGCGGAAGTTCTGGTCACCCCCGCGCAGATCAAGGGCGACACGACGCAGAGCGCGCAGGCCGGGGAGCAACGATGATGGCGGAGTCGAATCCAAAATCCGCGGCTCCAGCAGGGAACGGATCCGGATTGGCGAAGCCGGTTTACGATTCGGCCGCGGCCTCGGCCATTTCGGTCGAGCATATCGTCAAAAAGTATGGCGAGTTCACCGCCGTCGACGATGTCTCATTCGATGTGAAGGAAGGCGAAATCTTCGGCCTGCTTGGCCCGAATGGAGCCGGGAAGTCGACGCTGATCCGCATGATGACCACGCTCATCCCGATCACCGCAGGGAAGGCGAGCATCTCGGGGCACGACGTGTCAAAGGAGCCGAACGCGGCACGGCGCATGATTGGCGTGATTCCCCAGGCGCTGACCAGCGATCTTGATCTCACGGTTACCGAGAACATGGAAATCTACGCCAAGCTCTACGATGTTCCGGCCAAAGAGCGCAAACGCTCGGTCGAGGAACTTCTGGAGTTGGTGGACCTCACCAAGTGGCGCGACGCGGCCACCAAAACGCTTTCTGGGGGCATGCGCCGCAGGCTGGAGATTGCGCGCGGACTGGTGCATCATCCGCGAATTTTCTTTCTCGACGAGCCCACGACCGGACTCGACCCGGTGTCGCGGGTCGCGGTTTGGGAAATGCTCGGCAACATCAAGGAGCGACGGCAGTTGACGATCCTGATCACAACGCACTACATGGACGAAGCCGACCGTCTGTGCGACCGCATCGCCATTGTCGATCACGGAAAGCTGGTCGCGCTGGACGCGCCGATGGCGCTGAAGGCGAGCGTGCCCGGATCGAACGTGATTGAGGCGCAGTTCGAGAATCCTCCCGCTGACTGGGAGCAGCGCTTGCATGGGTTGAATGAAGTCACTTCGGTGCAGCCTGAAGGCGCTGGCATGTTTCGCGTGCTCACCGGAAACGGTTCGCGGACCACGACGGAACTGGTCGAGATGGCGGTTGCGGCCGGCGTTCCGGTGAAATCGCTGTCGGTGCAGAACACCACGCTGGACGACGTTTTTGTGCACTACACCGGCAGACAACTGCGCGACGAGTTACAGAAAGCGTATGCGTTCGTGATGCCGCAGCGGCCGGGATTGCAACCCTAGCGAGTCGCGACTCAGGACTGACTTATGAATCGAATGATGGCCATTGTCGAGCGCGAAATGCGCAAGTTCTTCCGCTCTCCGGCGCTGATGCTGGCGTCGATGATCTTTCCTCTGGTGCAGCTGATTATTCTGGGCAACGCGTTCGGTGGAAAGATTCACGATGCGCGGGTTGCGATTGTCGACCAGGATGGCGGCCCGCAGGCAGTGAGGATTCGCGAAGCCTTCGACTCGGTTCGCGCGAATATCCGCACCTTCACGCCGATTTATTACCAAAGCGATAAGAAGGCGACGGAAGATGTCCGCAACGGAAAGCTCGAGGGCGCAGTGATTATTCCGCCGGAGTTCTCAAGGCGCGTGTACGAGGAAAATCATCCGCGCATTGCGCTCGTCGTCGACAACAGCGACAACTTCATGAGTTCGGCGGTCGAATCGGAGATGACGGATCTGACCAACGCACTCAACCAGCCCACGGTCTCGCCTCGCATTCTGCAGCAGACGGCGCTCGATGTTGTCGAGCTTTATCCGTACATCGAATATATGAAATTTTTGCTGCCCGGCTCGCTGGCGCTGGCAATGTTTGTGTCGGTGATGATCGGCGGCGGCATGCTCTACATCGACGACAAGGCGCGCGGCGTGCACGAGGGTTATCTGGTCACGCCGATCACCAAGCTGGAACTCGTGCTGGGCCTGAATCTCGCGGGATCGATCAAGGCAGTGATGACCGGCGTAATTATCGTGGTCATCGGATCGCTGCTCGCGGGCGTGAGCACGATCTTCAACCCGATCACCGTATTCGGGTTGCTGATCATGATCATACTGACGTCGCTGGCCTTCAACACGATGATGTTTCTGCTGATGGTGCGCATCGAAGATCCGCTGGTGCCGCGCGCCATGTTTGGCATCCTCAACACGCTGCTGTTTTTTCCCAGCGGCTCCGTCTATCCCATTCAGGCATTTCCGCCGTGGCTGAAGGTGATTGCCAGGGGCGATCCGTTTACCTACGCCGTGGACGGTTTCAAGTGCCTGCTGTTGAAGCAGACCTCCCTCAGCGCGGTCTGGGGCGACATGCTCTTCCTCTCGATTTTTGCCGCGGCCACGCTGGGGATTGCGATACCGCTGTTCAAAAGGACTCTGTAAGAGTCGGTTTGCCATTTCGATTTCGAAAGCTTCACGGCTTGCGATGCGCAAGCGACAGTCGAAAATCGGCAATCAAAAATTCTCCTGGAACTTTTCTCACGCCTGCCGTGTCCGTTATGCTAGAGGGGTATGACACTCCTGGATGCGGCAGAATACGACCCTGCAAAATCACGTAAGCGGAAGATGAGAATCTTCCTGGTAATCTCGCTGATCGTGGTGATCGGCGGCACGGTCTGGTGGTTTCGCTACTGGCCGGAGGAACATATCGTCAGCCGTTTCTTTGTGGCGCTGCAGAAGCAGGATTACAACACGGCCTATGCCATCTGGATGCATGATCCGGATTGGCAGAAGCATCCCGCGGAATATCCCAAGTATCCGTTCAGCGATTTCTACCGCGATTGGGGACCGGGTAGTGAGTGGGGACTGATTAAGACGGCGAAGGTCAATGGGGCGAGCAACTGCCCCGGTGGCGGCAGTGGTATTGTGGTCGATGTCATTGTGAACGATCGTACGGAGCACGCGCAGGTGTGGGTGGAAAAATCGGACCACACGCTGAGCTACCCGCCGTGCGAACTGCTGTTTCAGTAAGGATCTTCCAAACGCCCGGCTAGGCTGAGACCTTTGTAAGTGATTCGAGGGTCTTCACGAGCGATGGGTCATCGCCGACATTCAGCGCGGTCTTTGATCGGTCGATCTGCCGCATCAGGCCGCACAGAACTTTTCCCGGACCGATTTCAATAAAAGTCTGCACCCCGTTTTCAATCAGCAGGCGCATGCACTGTTCCCACTTCACCGCGCCGGTTACCTGGCGGACTAAGCTGTCGCGGGCGCGCAGGTTCTCAGTGACCAGTTCAGCGTCGACGTTGCAGGCGACGGGATAAACAGGATTCTGGAGAGTGACGGCGTCGAGATCAACCTTCAAGCGATCCTGCGCCGGCTTCATCAGCGAGCAATGGAAGGGGGCGCTGACCGGCAGCAGCTTGGCACGCTTGGCGCCGCGCTCGTCGGCAATTTTCGCGGCGCGCTCGACCGCCGCAGCGTTGCCGGAGATGACGATCTGCTCGGGCGAGTTAATGTTGGCGGGCTCGCAGACTTCGCCCTGCGCCGCGTCGTGGCACACCGCAGTTACATTTGCAAGATCCATGCCGAGGATGGCTGCCATTGCACCCACGCCGACAGGCACGGCTTCCTGCATATACTTGCCGCGGTTACGGACTGTGCGGACCGCGTCGGCAAACGCGATGGTTCCCGCCGCGACGTGCGCGGAGTATTCACCGAGGCTGTGGCCGGCGACGAAGCAGGGCCTAGGCACGCGGCTTTCGAGCACACGCAGGGCTGCGATCGATGCGGTCAGAATTGCCGGTTGCGTGATTTCGGTCAAGCGGAGTTGGTCTTCGGGGCCTTCAAAGCAGACTTGTGAAAGTTTGTAGCCGAGGGCTTCGTCAGCTTCTTCAAAAGTGTGGCGGGCTAGCGGATATTTCGCGGCCAGGTCTTTGCCCATACCGGCCGCTTGCGAGCCTTGGCCGGGGAAGAGGAATGCGATCGTGCTGATGGATTCCGTCATGAATTCTTCGAATGACAACGATCAGGGCTGCGCGACTTCTGCTTCGACTCGAGCCGGGTGCAGCGTGGCCAGGCCGCGCTCGATCGAGTCGTTGATTCCGCGTTGCGAAAATTCGGCTGCGACGCGCACCGCGTTTTTCATGGCATTGGCGTTCGATGAGCCGTGCGTGATGATGCACACGCCTTTCACGCCCAGCAGCGGCGCGCCACCGTACTCAGTGTGATCCAGGCGCTTTTTGAAATCAGTGAAAGCGCTGCGCGAAAGCAACGCTCCCACCTGACGCGTGATCGTTGCCTTCAGCGACTCTTTCAGCGCGGTGCGCACCAAATTGGCGACGCCTTCCGAAATCTTCAGCGCGACGTTGCCCACGAATCCGTCGGCGACAATGACGTCCACTTGGCCGTTGTAAAGGTCGCGGCCCTCCACGTTGCCCACAAAATTCAAAGGAAGCTGCTTGAGCAACTGAAAGGCTGCGAGGGTCAGTTCGTTGCCCTTGGTTTCTTCCTCGCCGATGGAGAGCAGTCCGACGCGCGGTCCAAGCGTTCCCGATCCCTTCCCCGAACTTGTTCCAAACATCGCTCGAAAATAAATGTCGCCCATCACCGCGAATTGTTCGAGATTCTGGGGCGTGCAATCGACGTTGGCGCCCACGTCGAGCAGCATCGCGGCAGTTCCGGGAGCCGTGGGAAAAACCGCGGCCAATGCCGGGCGATCGACACCAGGAACTCCGCCTAAGACGATTTTGGCGGTTGCCATGGCCGCGCCGGTGTTGCCGGCCGTGACAAATCCGTTGGCCCGGCCTTCGCGCACCAGACGCAGGCCGACGCGCATCGAGGAATCACGTTTGGCGCGAATCGCCTCGACCTTGTCTTCCATGGTGATGTATTCGCTGGCGTGGACGACATCAATGGGCAGGTGCGCAGCCGAAGAATGGCGGCACAGCTCCGTCCTGACGACGGCTTCCGGGCCGACCAGCAACACGCGCATCCCGAACTGGCGAGCGGCTTGAATGGCGCCTTCAATCTCCGGCTTGGGCGCACGATCCGAACCCATCGCATCCAGCGCGATCACGCTAGGCATGGTGATAGGAAACTAGCGGGCTTCCTCAACGTCGAGCACTTCGCGTCCCTTATAGTACCCGCACTTGGGGCAAGCGCGGTGGGGCATTTTTTTCTCGTGACAGTTGGGGCACTCGGAAAGGCTATGGGCTTTGAGCGCGTCGTGGGCGCGTCGGGTTGAAGTGCGCTTTTGAGAATGGCGTCGCTTCGGATTAGGCATGATTAAGATTCCTCTCGCGGGGCGTCATGGCCGCCGCCAAAAATTTTGTCTACGACTCAGTTCTCCAACCGGCTGCGAATCTCTCTCAGCGCCGCCCACCGCGGATCCTCCATCGGAACCGCGCAAGAACATTGCTCCAGGTTCAGATTCTTGCCGCAGTGCAGGCACAGGCCCCTGCAATCCTCGCGGCAGGTAACTTTCAAAGGCAACGCCAGCAGGACCTGCTCGCGCAAGACATCTTCGAGCAGAATTCCTTTACCCTGATAATAGCCGATCTCGGCTTCAGCGTCGGTCACTGAAAGCTCATCGCGGCCTGCGTCCACACCCAGCGGACGATAGAGCAAATCGAAGTCGCGGTCTACGTCCTGCGGCACCGCTTCCAGGCAACGCGCGCACTGCAACTCCAGTTCGACCGACAAACGCCCGCGCAGCCGTAAGTCTTGAATAACTTCGTGCTTGCCGTGATGTTCCTCGACCACTTCGGCGCGGCCCGAGGTTTTCAGAGGCGTGCTCTGGAGGACTTCACTTCCCAGATCGATGACATTAGGCTGAAACTCCTCCTCGAAATCGAGAGGATGAAGCTCCAAATCTTTAATATCGAGGAACATCGGGAAATCTCCGCGGCGTTCGTGCCAGCCCTACTTCGTCAACCCGGCCCGCGGATGCACGCCAAAGGGCGTAAGTACCGCAAGGAGCAAGACTTAGGATATAGGGCGAGGAGCGGAAGTGTCAAGGAAAGGAAGCTGTTGCCAGACCTAGGTGTGACATTTCAACAGGTTGTCCATTCGATGAAAACCGGAGAAGCTGATTGTGTCGAAGCAATCCAGCACCTCGGAGACATCGAATGGACATTCACAAGAATGCCCGACTCACTCCCATTTTG